>Ga0307510_10003340_pt1 | contig 18697 bp, 18 predicted proteins | sample 12_EM_MG_FD_207224 | JGI IMG/M metagenome (GOLD analysis project Ga0307510, IMG submission 207224) | Populus trichocarpa ectomycorrhiza microbial communities from riparian zone in the Pacific Northwest, United States - 12_EM | ecosystem: Host-associated > Plants > Roots > Unclassified | place...
GGCGCCGGGTACCTGTTCTTTCAGGACAAGCTCGGCGGCGAGATCTCGGTCATCGGCACGCCGAGGTCGCCTGAGCTTTCGTTTGACGTCACGCTTGTCGAGATCAAGCCAGATGGCCAAGGCGGCTTCATGGTTTCGCGCTATGGGATTCTTGAACTGCAAACGATGGATTACCACGGCACCTACAAGCATGCGGTGAGCAACCTTCGCGATGGCCTTCGACTCCATCCAACGACGTTTCCCGACGCCCTCCAGACAAACCTGTTGCACTGGTCAGGTGAAGGCGTGGAGGGGCCAAACATTGCGAACGTATTCAAACGAACGTTCTATCAAATGCTCTTGAAGTTCCGACTGGCCGGAGATGGGTCTGCAGCGGCCGGGACTGTGCTTGCCTTGCCTCGCTCTGTGTGGGATAGCTGGCAACCATTTCTCGGCGCACCTGAGCTTGAAGACGAAGCCCCCGGGATCAAGCGACTTCGTGTCGACAAAGATGCACCGACAGAGCCACCGCTGAATGCGTACATTTGTTTGTTCGATCTGGACGCGAAGTCGGAGTCAGCAATCTCGCCCGTGAAGATTGAACTGTTCATTCGCATGTCTCCTGAACGCATGGCCCATCACGCCTTCACAGAGGTCCCGGCGACTATCTTGCATTCGATTCAAACCGAGGAATCGGTCATGTCACGAATCAAGACACGTCTGAGCGTTTGGTGGCCTGCGTTTCAAGGGACGCCGACTCGGGTAGCTCGGGTGCGTACGAGGAAGCGCTAATTTCGGCGATCGGCCGCTTGCTCACCGGCGCGACTCGAAGGAGTGCATTGCAAATGCGTCGCCTTGGCGCTGTTGGAATGAACCGCAGAAGCGCATACGATCGGGCGCGGCGCATTGGCCGCGCGAAGGACTTCACGTGGCAATCAAACCTCCCGCCCCCGGCTCGGGTCACCTCGCCCAGCACCACCGTATCAAGGTCAACGGTGGTGTGACATCACCCGGCATGGTCCCTCGCAAGCAGACGACCAACAGCGCGCCTCCTCCGCCTGCGCCAACTCCGGCGCCAGCGAACAAGAAGTAGCCGCCGATTGCACACATCTCACCCACAGTGTGAGCGCCTGGGTCGCATGAGGGCCCGAGCGAAAGCACGGCACAAGTCTGTCGTCACGGACGTTTCGGAAGACGACAGAACGCTGCACACCGAGATCACGTCAGAAATCCGCAAGCGCCAGGTCTCTAGTTCGGAGAACTTCGACAAATCAGTCTTGACTCTTTCGAGCGGCGGACTGGCTTTCTCGCTCGGTTTCCTAAAAGACTTTGTTCCGATCAACAAGGCCGTCGGCGCTTGGGTTCTCTATACTTCTTGGGGCGGCCTAACCGCGGCGACGTGTCTGACCATGATCTCGTTCCTCGTAGCCGCGAAGTCGCAGGACTTTCAACAAGCACTGGCGAACGCCTACTACCTCCAAGGCGACGAGTCAGCTTTCACTCGGCGCAATCCGTGGGATCGCGCCACCATCTGGCTGAACCGAGTTTCAGGAGCGTGCTTTTTCGTTGGCGTCGTGCTCACGACGGCATTTGTCGCAATCAATCTGACGAGGGCACAGGAAATGACCGACGCAAAACGCACAACGGCGAACGACGGCCTCCCAGCGCCGCAGCTCCTGCAAAAGGTCGGTCCGACCGAAGTGCAAAGAGGACTGCCCGCGCCGACGATGACCGCCAAGTTGCCCACGCAGCCACAAAGCACTCCTGCTTCAGCTGCACCGGCAACGCCCTTGCCTGCCACTACTGGGCAGGGGCCTGGGAAGTAGCCGCTGCCTCGGGGTTCTGCACTCATCTGTCGCGTGAGTCGCGAGATGGCTGGCCTTTTCGAGAGCTGCAAGGGGGCCGAGCTCAGAAACAAGCAGGTGAAGTTCTGTAGACGCCCTCCTGAGCCGCTACGGCTCGACGCCGTTCGCTCGATGGCCCCAAACGGAGAGCTGGTTGTTCCTGCTGCGCCACCAGTTCCTGGCGACCTCGGGCAGCGTCTCCGCATTCGCAATCAACTGCCGATCGCGCGGAGTGCCGTTGTAGTAGCGCCCGAATATCGCCAACTGCTGACCTTTGAACATGACGACACCACCCGTGTCGGGGCAGGTGAAAACTTGAGGTCCACGGTGCGCTTTCAGCGTGAATTCAGCCATCGTCGAATTGTGATGGATCTGCTTCGCCGCGCGTTGTGGTCAGAAGCATCGACTCTGGCCGCCATCTTGAGACGTTCGCAGGTCAGGCAAAGTCGGAGCGCCACAGATGCGCCGCTCGACGAGCTAGTTGGAGCTGGCGTTCGCTGAGCTTCGCCGGCGTCCACTCATCGCCTATCTGGTCAGGCAAAGTGTTGCTCAGCTGATATCGACTTTGCCGGTACGCGACGAGCTTGACGGAGAGGTCATCGTTGCCAACATTACGATTGAGTGCAGCTTCCAGCCAGGTAAGGTTACCCAGCCGATCAACATAGCGATCCCATACCTCTCTTGGAAAGGACGCTTCCCAATCTACAGACGGATTTGCCGGCAAGATGTGTTCGACGGTCCCGGGATCCGATTCTGGATCACAATTCCGGCCCGAGGCATCACCCTCCAAGCGCGCCAGGACGTAGCGAACGAGCCGGCTGCCCTGCCCGGCACTGTCTGGGGCAAAGAGCGCAAATTCCTGGACAAAGCGCTCGTCGTCGACGTAGATCGAGCGCAGGGCGCCGAATATCTCCGCCGGCGTGCGCAAGCTTCCTTCGAGAACGCCCTTCGCGGCTTCGTGGAACACGAGTTCGAGTGCATTCGTGTTCAGGCCGCTCACGGCGCTGTAGCGGAACAGCACGACCACCAGTTGTTTCAAGACGCGCGCAAAGTCACCGGCGTCGAGCCGCTCCCACGCGGCAAACACAAGGGGCGTCATCTGGCGAACGCGCAGCACATTCAACTCGCGCACATACGGCGCGCTCTCGCGTCGGTCAATCCAGTACGCGTGCTGCGGGTCGAAAAGCGCCGCGAAAACCTCCGCTCGGCGCTCAAGTGCATCAAGGAGTGCGAACGTATCGGGGCCTGTACGCACTCGCTCACGCACAAGCTTGAACAGCCGCTGGGTTCGCACGCGCGGCAGTTCGCACTGGAGGTGATAGCGCAGGAATTCCGGGAACCGCTCTTGTTGCACCGTGGCCATGAGGGCCTTCCAACGGCGCTGGAGTGCTTGCAAGTCGGCAGGGGTTCGAAGGCGTGAGAACAGAAAATTCTTGAGAAGATCGGTGGCCGACAACTCGAGCCCACGGGCATTGAGCGTTTCAAAGACGGTGTAAGCGTTGAGCTCATCATCGACAGCAATGCGAATGAACATCAGCTGTCGCCCCGCGGTCTCAGAAACCAACCGGGCCAACTGCGCACCGTCGGTCGTGCCCTGTTTCCAGGCTTCCACTCGTCGCTTGAAGTAGAGAAAGCACTGCCACAACAGCTTGTTCGACTTGGATAGACCGCGCGGATTGAGCGGCGCGCGCAATTGAACGAGGTAGTCCTGGTAGAACGCGTTGTCGCTGTCGTTGAGCGTGAGCTTGCTCGATTCCACCAGCGATGCGGGATCCTTCTCGCCGACAAACCGTGCCCGGAGGGCCTCAGCGCGCTGACGGTTGCCGTCTGGATCTACACCCTGCTGAGCGAGGTCGTGCAAGCGGCCGATGATGGCAAGAGCCAATAGACTCAGCGTCGCCAGGCGCTGTTGCCCGTCGATGACCCCGAACTCGCGGTCGGAGCGGCCTTCAACGACGAGCGCGCCCATGTAGTGCGTGTCATCCGTACGGGTCGCGAGGTCGTCAATGTCGGTCCAGAGATCCTCCCATTGCTCCTCAGTCCAGGAATAGTCGCGTTGATAGGGAGGTACCGTGTACCGACGGCCGTTCCCGATCAGCTCGAGGAACGTCGAGGTACCAGTATTGAGAAGATTGGCCTTGGCCATCAGAAACCTCCGGTGGAGCTGCCGAATTATCGTCGCTGGGCGCTTGCGGGCTCTGCTGCTCGCATAGCTACCGAGGCACGGAGCGCCGAGCCGGGCCGGCGGGCAATACCGCCCCGGCCCGAACCTGGGCCATCAATCGCTCCACCGCATCCCGCTGCTGGATCTCGTCCCCGTCCAGATAGATCGAGGTCGTCGCCACCGACTCGTGTCCGAGCAGGTCGCGCGTCAGCACCACGTCGTGCGTCAGGTTCGCAATCCGCGTCCCAAACGTGTGCCGCAACCAATGCGTGCTCGCGCGCATGAGCCGCGCGGCCGCCTCTGGGTCGCTCGCCGCACACCCCTTGGCCACCCGCTTGAAGAAAGCCTTCACCTGCCGGTACAGCGTCCCGGCGAGGATCCCGCCTTCGTCTTCGTAGGCCAGTCCGTTGGGCAGCGGTCCCTCCTCGCCCATCGACCTGGCCAGCACATACGCCGCCGGCGGCGCATCCTCGATCGACGCATAGTTGCGCGTCGTCAGATACGCGCTCAGTCGCGACACCAGCTCCCGAGCCAGGGGTACCTCGCGCAGCTTGCCGCGCTTGCCCACGACCTTCATGCGCCACACCACCGAGCCGTCCGACAGCTGCCCACGGTCGATGTCGCGCAGCCTGCGGCCGACCGCCTCCTCCAGCCGCAGACCGGTCCCGTACAACAGCCACAGCGCGAACTTCAGGCGCGCGCGCGCGCCCGTGTCAGGCAGTCTCTCGAGCTCGTCCGCGATCAGCTGCCACTGTGCCGGCGTGAAGGCACGCCGCTTGTCGAGCGTCTGCCGCACCGCACCAGTCGCGGCTAACGCGGCCCAAGGGTTGGCGGTCAAGTAATTCTGCTGACGCAGCCAGGCGGCCATCGCCTTGAGCACGATCAGGGCGTGGCGCTCGCCGGCGGGCGACAGGCCGGCTTCAAACGGCCGCCAGGCGCGGCTCCAGCGTGGCGTACCGCGCGGTGCGCACCACTGCGCTGCCGGCTGCGGATCGCGCACGAACGCGCGGTAGCGCTCGCAGTCTTCGACGGTCATCGACGACACCGGCTTGTCCAGCACCACCAGGCACCACAGCAGCAGCCGCTCCGCCTCACGCGTGTAGGCGCGCCGCGTGTGCGGCGAGGCCTTCACCGCCAACCAGGCGCGGATCGCAGCGAGGTCGTTGTCGGCGTCCAGCGGGCAGGCCTCGCGCGGTGCCCTAAAACGCCCCTCCGAGCCGTCCAGCACTTGCGGAAGCCGAATCCGCTCCATCGGCACGATGGCCGATGCAGGGGCGAGCCCGCCCTGCCCCACCCCAGCGGCAAGGTCGCTGCGGTGGCCGGCAAGCTGCACGGCCGACAGGGTCGACGACGGCAACAGCCGCAGGGGCGTGCCCGGCCGCTCGTACCGTCGCACCCAGCCTTCGATCTGCTGCGCCTTGGTCACGCCGATCCCGGCGATCCCGCGTGACCAGCGGCGCCCGCGGGTGTTGATGCGCTCCAGCAGCTGCTCGAGCGTCACGAGCCCTGCGGCTTCCAGGCGTCGCGCGTAGGCCATCGGCAGCCAGCCATCGATGCGATGCTGAGGCTGCGGCACCGGGAAGAGCTGTGTCTCGATCCAGGCCAAGCCCTCGCGGATGCGCGTGCGCAGCCGCGCGCGCCGCTGCTCGAGCCGATTCCCATCCGCGTGGCCGTGGCGCTCGGTCCACAGCGCCAGCAACTCGGCCTCCGCGTAGTAACCGCCCGCGTCGACTTCGGCACGGAACTCTTCAAGCGTCGGTGCCGAGGGGTCGCCCTCCCCGATCGCGCGCGGGTCGCGCAGAAAGATCGCCGCGAGCTCGGGCCGCGCGGTACGGCGCGCGGCAGCGGCAAGCTCCTGCGCGATGGCACGGGCGCGCGCACGCACGTGGCGCAGGTCCGCGAGACCCTGGTCGGGGAAGTACGTTGCGTGCAGCGCGCGCAGGTCGTCGGCACCCTGCACATAGCCCCAATACAGCGCCAGGTCGTGGCGATCAAAGCGCACGCGCGGCGCCGGGTCCGGAAACGCGGGTGGCGTCCTCATGGCATCGACTCGCGCATGGCACGCAGGTTCATGGGCAATGTGCGGCGCACTTGGTCAGCCGTACCACGCTCGCGCCGCCAGCGCTTCGACTTCGTCAAGACGGGGCGGATTCGTGAGACCGGCCATCATGGACAGTGAAGTCAGTGCTGTCCTCTTGGCCTCTTCACGCCAACCGTTGAGGATTTCGCTCCTGAGCGCTGCATCGTGCGCGTAGCGCCCCGTGGGCGCCCAAAAGGGCCAACCTGTGTCCTGCCGCACCGGAGAAAGGCGCTCGGCAAACCCCATAGCAAGAACGAGCTCAAGCGTTAGAAAGACGCGATCGGAGGCGCGTTCGTCCCGCAGCGTTCGCTTTGCGATGGGTTTGAGAACGTCATAAAGCCAGTCCGACATCGCGTGCACTCGAGTGTCATAACCCTTGATCTTCTTCGCCCAGTCTTGCCCCCCGTCTCTGATCAAGGTCCCCGCGTTGAGCCGATCGCCGGCAGCAAGCTTTCCGGTAGTGCCGCCGAAATCGATGACAACCGTGACGAGTCGGCCCAACGCCTGGTTGTGGCCACCTGCAACCGCGCCGAGTCCATACGCATGAAGCACAAGCGATGCCGGCAACAACATTAGGTCGATCAACAGGGTATGGCCGCCTCGGTCCTTGGCGCGACCGCCGAGCGTCTTGATCATGTCGACCCAAGCGTTGGCCTGGTCGCCGGTGGACCAGCGGCCCGCGGTGAACGCCATTGCAATGAGCGTCGAGCAGGCCGCCTCATAGCGGCGAACCCGGTCATCTACTGTGGATTCGGCAAACGAATCTGTCGCGAACTGGGGAGCGTCGATGGCCTCCAGCAGGCGGTCCAGTTCACGCCCTATCAGGTCATCCAGGCGAATGCGGTCTTTCGGATCGGCCAGGAACTCCTTGAGCGACTGAACAGCCAGCTCCGCCGAGAGCGGGTGCGGCGCATTGAAGGTCTCGAGAGCCGCCACCTTCTGCGCCAGCTCTCCAAAGAACTCGTCAGCACCATTGACGGGCAAGCCGACGGCAGCCCGGTGCGCGATGAGTGATGCGGCAGCGGCGCCAGGCGCACCTCGAGTCGCCCAGTAGGTCGAGTACCTTCGTGATGGTGCGCGCTCAATGGCCTGACGGAGCGCTTCGTCCCACTCCGCGGACCAACCGCAAACAATCAACCCGAACTCGTCGAACACGCGGTCGAGAAGCTTGTCGATGTCTGCCTCGTAGGCTCCCAGCTCGGCAGGCGTGTTGCGAATGCGCGTGTCGAGGTAGTCGCCGTGCACTTTGATGACGGTACAGCCGCTGTGCACGAGTGGCACGGCACCGGCAGCGATGTGCGCCGAAGTGATGACCGTCGGCGAGATGCCCTCTTCCCTGAGCGCCTCCTCGAGCAGCTGGTCGAAGTTGGTCGTGATGATGACGCGCACGTAGCCCGAGGCCACCAAGCGTCCGATGGCCCGATGCGCCGCCGTGGGCCGCTTCTCGCCGCGCGCGCGGGCGTCGGAGTCGGGCTCGATGTAGGCCTTCAGGACCTGTTGGCGCTCACTCGGCGTCTTGGCCAGGCTGTCCAGCAGCTGCGCGTAGTCGGGCGCTGCGTTGAATGTGGCGCGATACCACGCGTCGGCGGCGTCGCCCGGGAGAGGCTCCGCGTGGCCCTGCGCCGCCGCAATCTTGCGGACCAACTCGAGTGTGATTTCCCAGCCGGTCGGAATCTTGGCGGCGCGCGATATTCCGGACCCCAGCAGGAGCGCATAAACGCCCTTGGCGCTTTGCATCGAGAACGCCAGGGACGTGATGGGTTCGAGCATGCGTGGCTTTCCGCCGGGCGGCCGGCTGGATAGATCGACAGGAATGTGTTTATCGACAGGGACTTAGGCGAGTGTCGCCTGGAATCAGGCATTTGGCAACCCGAAAATAGATAACCTGATAATGTGATTTATCAGGGTATGCCGAATTGAGAAGGCCCTTCCAGGCCATGCGACGGTATCAGCGAAGCAGCGCCGGATGCGTCGCCTGGAGCCAAGTCGCTGCGACCGCGCTGAACTCTTCGTACGCCCTCCGCGCGTCTTCTAGGTCGCCAGCGCTGCGCGCAATGCCGTCGTACTTCTGGTTCCGAAGAGTCCGCATCGCATCGATCCGGTAAAACAGGCCTTCGCTGGCACCGATCACGGCAGAGGCCCCTTCCAACACGTGGGCGTGATGCCCCGGGATGCCGCCACGGTCCTTCCAGCCCTGCGCATTGAGTACCACCAGCGCCATGTTGAAGATCGCGTCGTACACGGCTTCGAAGCGCGTGCTGAGGGAGACGGTTTGCAGCTCCGAATCGGCGACTTTGGCCACGGCCGCGTCGATCCACCTCCGGATCGCGCCACGGTCCTGCGCGCATGGCGTGAAGGCCTTGTCTTCAGTCTGCAGCTGTTGAGGGGATCGCAACATCGTGCCAGTCTCCTTGAATGTCGATCCGTCGGTTCGTGGCGACCGATGACCAGAATGCGCCGCCCTCAGCCAAATGCTGGGCAAGTTGCTCACGCGTGATCGCAAGCGTGTTGATCTCCCGCCGATGCTTGCGTCCAACGGGCTTGAATGCCGCCTGCGCCTGCACGCTGTTCGCAGGACCCACCACCAGAACGTCGACGTCGCTGTGCACGTCGTCCTTGCCCTGCGCGACGGATCCGAAGATGCCCACGTAGAGGGCATCCAGGCCCACCGCGGCGGCGCGCAAATCGACCATGAGGGAGCCTGCTGCCGCCACCAGTTCGCGCAGCGGGCGAGCGACGGGAGAGCGATCGTTGAGCGCGTACCGGGCTGCGCGGCCGTCATCGGTCTCAAGCACCACGCCGGCACGCACGAGCGGGCGCAGGATCCGGCTTGTGTTGCCCGAATCCATGCCCGCGGCGTGAGCCAGGCCGCGCAGGTGAAAGCTCTCGCCAGGACGAGACGCCAGCACCTCCAGGATGCGAGCCTTTGTCTGGCCACCGAAAAGCATGGCGAGGGAGTCATTCATTGCTGTCGATCGTACAGCGATTGCTGTCGTTTGTACAGCATTGCGTGTCTGTAGCGTTCGGCTGCATGAGCCTTCGCTCGCCGCATATCACCCGATACGCATATGGACATTCATGACGTGATTTGGGGCAGGTTGAGAGCGTCCGCGCAGCCGGCTCGCCCGAACGGGCGGACTGGAGGTCCTATGAACATGCGCGGCTCTACCGTCCTAGGTGCTCCCTTCTGGCCGCTCGAGTACTCAGGAGGAGCTCCGCCTTGTTTTGGCCTTAGGGGCCAAGCGATAGACGTAGGCCGTGGCTCCGCCTGTGTTCGGAAGATTGGGGAAAATCATCGTCAAGAGTGGCGAGTTGCCCGCAACGGCACGCAGAGCGCGCACGTCCGGGTCCTCTTCATCAACGAGCGATACGTCTTCAAGGGTGAAACTCGTCACCAGAACCTTCTTCAGCAGCTTTTGAATCGTGGTGTAGAGTTTCGTCGGACCAACGGTCGGCAGCTGCTTGATCAACAGCTTCAGCCGAGGCGCTTCAGGTTCTCGAATGTTGGTCCAGAACGCGCCGTCCACGGTCAGGTTTTGCTCCTGGTCCAGCCTTCGGAAGAGCTTCTCTCCGTCGTTGACGAGTGTTTCAGTGTTCACCATTGCTTCTTGATCCAAGTGAGCATGCCCGTCTGCCGTGCCGTGCAGGCCTTGAAGTAGTCCCTCGCCACGACTTCCGTTGTCGGAGTGGTGACATAGCGCAGTTGCTCACTCCAATCCTTCACGGTATTCCAGTGGGATGCCAGCATCGGATGAGTGATCTTGTCATGATCAAAGGCCGCGCGCAGCTTTGCGTGCGCGAATAGGTCCTCCAGCTTGTGCACATAGAGCGATGCCGAATCTTTGGCTGGAAAATCGAAGCGCCTCACGTTCTTGGCGATGCAGGCCTTCAATGCACATTCGATGGCGTAGCCCATGACGTAACGCGAGCCGGTGTACTCCCCGGCACCTAGGAGCACCCTCGCCTCTGCCACGCGCATGGTACTCAGCGTCTGAAAATCGGCTCTGTTCATCGCGGCTCATGGTAGCCGGCTGGCAGCCGTGGCGGGCCCAATTTCCCAATGGGGGATGCGCTCGCCCGCGCCCTGCCTTCCATTTCGGGACCGGTTCTGCCTATCGCTTCTGACAATAATCTACAGGCATGTTGGTGACGAAAGGGCCAGAATGGGCGTTCGATTCGCCCGGGCCCCTTGAGCAGCGTCCGCTGAGGTCTGGCGCGCCCCGTAGGACTCCTTTGGCACGGCCAGCTCTGACGCCCTCCTCACGGCGAGCCGTCGCCTTGCCAAGGACGAGACGACGATGTAAACTCATCCGACGTAAAGGATGTATTTACCATGTCACTCGAACTCGTTCCAACGGCGACCGCCGCCTTCATCGCAGGTCTTTCAGATCGGCAGATGCAACGCGTGGTCGACGAAGAGATCATCGGCTCGCCCCTTGTCAGGCGTGAAGGCGTACGCGGCTTTGCGGTCATGACGACGGCGCTGGCGAAGTTTTACTTCGCCACCAATGACACGATGACCAAGGATGCCCGGTTGAACGTCATGCACGTCATCATCGACCGTGTCTCGAAGCGCCAGGACGCCGAGGCGCTGTTCTCCCTCAAGGGCGCCCTCAACGATGTCGACTGGACGGTTGACCTGCCGGCCCTGCACGTCCAGCTCGGCGGCTTCGTCACGGACGCCACGGACCGTGTGCGCCTAGTCAGACGAGCCGAGGAATCCATCGTCGAGGACCCGGACGTCATGGGGGGCACGCCGGTCTTCAAGGGCACGCGTGTCCCGGTGGCCACGGTGGCCGCCTCGAAGCGCGCTGGGTTCGGCATGGACCAGCTGCGCGAGGCCTATCCGTTCCTGACGCCGGAGCTGGTGCTCGACGCGGAGACGTACCTCCAGATCCACCCGAAGGTTGGTCGCCCCCGGAAAGACGACGGACTGCCGGTGAAGCGCAAGCTGGTGAGCAGCAAACGTGTTGCCCTCCCCGCTCGTCGATGAGTTTTAAGCTGCTGATCGACGAGTGTCTGTCGCCTGCCTTGGTGGCGATGGCGCACGGGGCCGGGCATCTCGAGAGCACCTGCGTACGCGACCGAGGCTGGCTCGGCGTGAAGGACTGGGTGTTGATTGAGAACGTGGTGAACGAGGACTTCACCCTAGTCACTCACAACTCCAAAGACTTCCGGGGCACCAAGGGTTCCGCGCCTGGCGGCTTGCACAACGACCAGCCGATACACGCGGGTCTCATCTGCCTGAACGTGGAGGCCGAGGGCGGCATGGACCTGGGTCTGCAAGAGCAACTTTTTGCGATCGCTTTGCAGGAGATCGGCTCGATGGCCGATCTCGTGAACCAGGCTCTCGAGGTCACCTTAGGCCCGGACGGCACGGCCGCCGTTGACCTCTACGAGATTCCCACAGCGGCATGACGCCCGGGCCGGTCTTTCGTAGTTGAGAGCCACGGGAGCCAGGGCGGGACGATCCGCCCTAAATCACCCCAGTAGACTGGGGTCGAGGAACGGGCCTCCTGGCACCCCAGGTCGTACGTGAGCCGTTACAGGAGTCAATCTGTGGAGCAGGTGGTCAAAGGTGATTGACGACCAAGCGCCCTCTCCGCTCACCTTGCGAGGAACTCGCTCAGGAGCTTCACCAGAGCTTCGCGCCTGTCCTCCGTCAGCGCACCGGCCTCGAATTCAACGAGTGCCTTGCCCTTCGAGCCCGACTTGAGCGTGGCCAGCTTCTTACCTGCGACCGCAATGTCCAGCTCAGGGAATGCCGACTTGGGCGCCTTGCCAACAAGGCGCTCAAAGACTGTAGTTGCGTCGAGGGCGTGAGGCTTCTTGCCCAGATCTTTTGCACGTCCCAAGACACCGTCTGGGTCGCGTTGCAACGCGTCGGCGAGTGGCTTCGACCAGCGGACCTGAAGGTCCAGCGGGGTCGTGAATGCTCCGATGACTTCCTTTGGCAGCTTCGCTAGCTGTATGCAACGCGAGGCATCAGACAGGTTCACGCCGAGCGACTCGGCCAAGCGTCGGATGCTCGGATAGAGCCCGTGCTTGACGGCCTCGTCATACATGCGCCCCTGCTCCCATGCGCTGAGATTCTTGCGCGCTCGGTTCTCACGATCCATGGCCTCAAACAACGCACGGTCGTCCATCTGATCGACGATCACTGCGTTCACGGGAAGGCCTAGTTCGACGCACGCTTGGTACCGGCGGTGGCCAAACACGATTTCGTACAAGGGTGTTTGACCGTCAAACACCTCCTGAGGCCTCGGTTTCCGGCCTGGTGTTTGACCGTCAAACACCCTCACCTTGATGGGCTGAACGTTCCCACCAGCCTGCGAAATCTCCTCCTTCAGCTGCCGAAACTCCTCCGTAGCGAACTCTGCCTCGTTCCGATTCGCCCAACGACTGCGAACAATCACGCGAGGATCGAGGGCGCGCACAAGTGTTGCTCCGTCGAATTCAGCGAGCCTCTCGCTGGTTGCCTTTAGTTCCGCGCGCACGGCACCCAACTCCGTCGCCACTTCTGCCTCACGTGTAATCGCCGCCATCACGCTCCCGACGCCGGTGTACTTGCGGTTGGGTACCTCCGTGGCCGCACCGGCACTTCCGGGCGCCTGACCATCCAGCGCTTTCCCTCGCGGCTGGAAGCCAGACATGTCGATGTTCGCTGTCTTCTCTGCTGCTTTTTTCATTTCGTCCCCTCAAACAGCCACATGGCGGCGCCAGCTCGCGCGAATCAGTTCCTCGAGCAACTCGGTAACTTTGTCATACGCATCGCGAGCCCGTTTATACGTGCGCTGGTTGTACTCGTAGTTGCCGCTCTCGTTGCGTTCGTACCTTCGGATGTCGTAGACCGTTCCAAACTCAGCGGCACTCGACGAGGCGACGGTCGTCTTCGGGATCTCGGTTGGCAAGACCTTGCCTTCGTACGTCGACCCGATCCAATTTTTAACTACCGCCGCGGTCGAGTCGTTGTTGTCGACCCTCGTGAGGAGCACCCGCACGAAATCGAACTCCTTCGTGACACCGCGGTGCATCACCAAGTCACCGGTCAGGTCAGAGAACAGCCGCCAGAACTGAGCCGCGGAGGCAGCGTCCAGTGCATTCGGCGGGAGAGGCATCAGGATTCCGTCGCTTGCCATCAGCGCGTTGATGGTGACGTAGGAGAGGGCAGGCGGGGTGTCGATGATGATCACGTCGTACTCGCTTCGGATGTCGTCCATCGCAAGGTTCAGCGCATTCCAAAACTCGAACCCGTTTTCGCGCATCTGCCTGGCTGGAAGACCAAACTCAGCGGCAAAGAGCAGGGGGGCAGCACACACAAGGTCCAGGCCGCTCCAGTACGTCGCCTGGATGGCGGATGCAATGCTCGCCTCGCGTCCCAAGCACACGGGGAGAATTGTTTGTCCCTCATCCACCTCGGTATCCGGCATGATGCCGAACAGCGTAGTGAGCGAGCCTTGCGGGTCAGTGTCAATCAGCAGGACACGATGTCCCTTGAGGGTCAGGCCCTGCGCCAAGGTCATTGCCGTCGTGGTCTTTCCGACGCCTCCCTTGAAGTTCGCAATCGATATACAGATCGCTTCGGCACCCGTTGGCCGCAGCCGCTTTGCGCGATACTCGCGAATCCACGGGAGCGACTCCTCGAGCGTGAATTCCCGCCGGTTGCCACTCTCGTTGATCTTGCCAGTCGGCAAATCTCCCTTTCCAAGCCGATAGACAATCTGGTTCCGATCAACGTCGCAGAGAGCAGCGAGCTGGGTGGCATTGAACGTTGGGGGGACCTTCCTGCGCTCTGGGGCAAGAATGGCTCCTCGCACCTCTGACATGAAGTAACTCGCCCTGTCCGCCTGCTCCATGATGTCGGAGAGCGATTCCGGCTCAAGCATAAGTTCTTGCGGCATCGTCGTTGTCGATAGAACATCGAAGTGTTGAGACACGCGAATTGTGATGAGTTTCAGCGGTGTTGCCAACAAACTCAGTGAATGCTGATGAACTTTGGACCAGCCACTGTCGTTTGTGCTCGATCCTGTTGTGTTGGTCTTCTCTTAAACGACCCCATTGGGGGTTTTTTAGAAGCCTTCAAATCCTTCAAGCCCTTTAAGATCTTTACGCACGGGATTCATCAATGATGACAAGGACTTACACGCCAATGCGTGAGCCGCTACGGGGGTCAACGTGAGGCGTTACAGGGCTGCACGTGAGATGGTGCAGGGGTGAACGTGAGGTGTCACAGGGCTCACCGTGAGTGGACACGGGGGTCTAGTGCAGGCGGCACCTCAGCCCTGTATTCACTCACGTACCCGCGCTTGGCCGTCAATTTCGAACGCAATCGGAGCCGAGGCTTCAAGCAACCTTGACCCTGGCCGCCAATGCGCTACCAGGGTCGAACTCAGGTCCCCGTTTGTCGTCCGGCCGGCCGGGGTATGTGAGCCGCTACAGGGCAGAACGGCAGCAAGACGTAGGTGAGAACGCGATCCTATCCGTTCTCACGTGCCTGCTATCATGGTGGCATGCCACTTCAAGCCGGCCTGTTTCCTGCCGATGCAGACGACGAGTTCCTGCTCAAGCATGTCAATGCGGTCGCACTCATGCCGACAACGGGCGGGCGTCGAATCTCGGCGCTGGGCCGGAAGATCTTCAACGTGCTTCTCTATCGCTCACAGGAGGAAGGCGAGCGCGAGGAGTACGAAGCCCGGCTGCACGAGATTCTCGATGCAGCAGCGTACGACAGCAACGACACCGCGCCCATCCGCAAGATCCTCCGGGAACTGATGACGACGACCGTGGAGTGGCAAAGCCCCTCGAACGGTGAGATAGAAACCTGGGACGCATGCAATCTGCTGAGCGGGGCAGGGACCACGAAAGACAAGAGGACCAAGGCCGTTACTGTGCGCTGGCGCTTTGATTCCAAGGTTCGCGCTCAGCTGCTCAGCCCGGATCGGTATGCGCGACTGTCCTTGGAAGCCATCACGCAGCTGTCCACCCACTCAGCGATGGCACTCTATGAAATCTGCGCCAGGTACGTGGACAACCCAGGGCACAAGACAGCTCGCCAGCATTGGCGCTGGTGGAGGCCCGTCCTGACCGGGTTCGCAGGTGACGACTCGAAAGCGGAGTACAGATTTTTCAAGCGAGACGTGCTGCACAAGGCCGTCGCGGAAATCAACGCCTGCACCAACATCGAGGTCCGGGGACCAATCGAATACAAAGAGCAAGACAACCGGACCATCGCGGAGATCCAGTTCGAGGTGTACTTGAAGGACGGGGCTCCTACTGGCCAGCAACGTCCGAAGCCGCTAGTTCACGTTGTTGTCGACGACCTGCCAATCATCGGCCGCGCAATCAATGCCGGCGTTAGGCAGTTTGAAGCGGAAGAACTCATTCGGAAATACGGGCCAGAGTTCTTTGCCGCCTCCGTTGGAGAACTCGAGAAAAGATTGCGGATGCCCAGCGACAAGGTGGGCATCGTGCTCAAGCCTGGCGGCTGGTTGCGGGCGTACATGACGAAGGCCGCGAAAGAGGTGACCGATCAGGCTCCAGCGACGCGACCCGAGGTGACCGAAGATGCCCTGAAGAAGCACCGGGCCGCATGGACCGATGAGTGGTTACGGCGGCGCAAAGATCGCCTGCGAGCAGGGTTCCAGGAGCTTAGTGAAACCGATCAACTTGGTTTCCTCGAATCGTTCCGAAGCGAACTCAAGAGCAGCGCGCAGACCCAGCTTTTGAAGCGGTTCGACACGTCGGGTTGGCAGCATCGCCTGGTGCTGGGGGCATTCACAAAGTTCTATGCCACTCGAGCCATCGGCGAGGACTGGGACAAGCCGACGTCTGACGACATCCTCGCGATTGCGGCCGAATTGGCCATCAATAAATCGTAGTTTCTCGCGATCGGTACCCACGGAGACACGCGAGTATTAACAGCAAATGAACTAACCGGCCCGCCCGTTCGTTGTAGGCGCTCGCGGCTTGGCCGGCGGACCCCGCCGGCCAAGCTCGTAGAATAAAACGCTCTCCCGTTAGTTCATAATTGAATCGCTTCGTTCGATGAACCTCGACCTCTTCGCTGACGACAGCGCGGCAAGTCCCGTTGAGTACGGGACCGCCATGACAGCTTGGCTCGTCTCGAGTACCGAGGCAGGTCAGCTTCAGCGTGAATCCTCTACGGATGTCTACGAGCACATGTGGCACGCTTGGTCGGCCTGGGCGGTCGGCAATGGCGTCAGGCTCACTGACATCAGCTCCACTGACCTTGATGCCTACCTACGGTCTCGCGGCGGCCCTGACGATCTCTCGCCACGTTACGCTTTGCGCCTGCTTCGCTTGGTCGACCGAGTCCTGGCGCACCATGCGCGCGTCCACGAGCTGCCTCCCAACCGGGCGGCCATGGACCTCATGGCCACCCGGCCAGACATCCGCTATGCAAACGCGTCCGATACGGATCCGCTGCCGGACTTCCTGCCGGCCTCAGAGGCCAAGCGTCTGGTCACGTACTTGTCGGCGGTGCGCCCGGGCAGGGCGCTTGTCGCGCAGCCCTGGCAGGAAGTGCGCAATCGCGCTTCGGTCGGGCTCATGCTGGGCGCCGGGATCACCCCGGGCGAGGTGAGGGCGCTCAAACTCGCAGACGTCGTGGCCGAAGGGGGCGCCACGAAGGGCACGCCTTGGAAGTTGCGTGTGGCCGGCAACGGGAATGGCCCCGCTCGCGAGACACCGGTGGCAGCGTGGGCTGGCCAGCTGCTGCGCTACTGGCTCGACGTGCGAACAGAGCAGGGGATCCCAGGCTCGATGGTCTTCCCGTCGACGAAGAGTTCGGGCAAGCCTTGGGGCAAGGTTGCGCAGTACAACGCAGCCAAGGAGGTGCTGCAGGCCGCGGGCGTTGACGATGTGGAGGGTGGGAGTTTCCGGCTGCGCCACACGTTCGCGCTGCGCCAGTTGCGCCGCGGCAAGGCGCCCGATGAAGTGGCGCGGTGGCTAGGCGTCTCACATCCGGCTGTGATGTCCCGCTACCAACGGGTGATTTCATCGCCCGTGGACGTGATCTGACGGCCTCCTCGGATGAGTTCAACCACCAGGGTTTCCGACTTGTTGGCGCTGGCGACGATCCGACGCATCCTCATGGACCTTGGGCATGCATTGCAACCGGAGGCACCCGGCACGCTAGTGGGGCCGCTGGAGCTCTGGATGCATCAGCCGCGACCTGAGCTTGATGGTCTGAGTCCGCTGCAGGTACTTACCGGCGCCGATGGAGAGGCACGAGTTCGGGGATGCCTCCTGGACCTCGTCGCAAGGCCCTTCGGCCCCCGGGCAACTGAGTGAGGCCACTGACGGGTGGGATGACCTGGTGCGCCCTGCGCGCGAGTTGACGATCTCGAGTGGCGGAAGCTACTCACATTGCCGTCGTTGAGCCTTCAACGTCAGGTCTATGGTGCGTTGCTGCCGGCCAACCGAGCAAAGGGAGCACCGGCTCTCGACCCCCAGCAGTCGGTGGCGGCTCCGGACTGGCCGCTCGAAACCCGACGTTCGCAACCAGCGCAGGGGAGCAGCTGCTCCCGCTGCGTAAGCGTCCGGCAAACACGTCTTGAGAACGCCGATGGTGTTGGTGACGATGGTGTCCACCAAGGGGATTTAAGTGGACACCATGGAACACTCCAAGCGCGCCGGTCGGCGGCGTCACGATGACGAATTGAAGGCGAAGGTGCTGAGCGAGTGCGAAGCACCAGGCGCGTCGATTGCGCACGTCGCGTTGGCCCATGGCTTGAACGCCAATCTCGTTCACAAGTGGCGCCGGCGAGCTGGTGGTGGGCACAGCGTCGCGACACCGGAGGTGACGACGTTCATCCCTGTGACGATGACGCCCGCTACGCCCGCCGTGCTCGACGACATCCGGATCGAACTCCGGCGTGGCGCGTTGGCCGTGAACGTGACCTGGCCCTTGGCTGCGTCGGCGCAGTGTGCAGGCTGGCTTCGCGAGCTGCTCAAGTGATCCGCATCGACACTGTGTGGCTCGGAGTCGAGCCACTGGACATGCGAGCCGGAACCGAAGCCGCGTTGGCCCGAGTCGTGCGCGTCTTCGGCGCAGCGCACCCGCACCATGCGTACCTGTTCGCCAACCGCCGAGCCAACCGCATGAAGGTCCTCGTGCACGACGGCATCGGCGTGTGGCTTGCCGCGCGCAGGCTCAACCAAGGCAAGTTCGTCTGGCCCAAGGATGCAGGCACCACACTGTCGTTGACGCACCATCAACTCGACGCGCTCGTGCTCGGCCTGCCGTGGCAGCGCATAGGCGAGGCAGGTGTCATCCGCTTGCTCTGATGGAGAGCTGAGCCGTCCTGCAATTGCTGATAGTGCCGATGCCGCCCAGCATGACATCGGGCACGATCACGCTCCGTGATCGACACGACGCAACTGAACCAGCTCGACGCGCCGCAACTGCGCGAGATGGTTCGCTCGTTGATGGGCACCGTCGTGGCCAAGGACCGCGAGATCGCGTTCAAGCAGGCCACGATCGACAAGATCACGCACGAGATGGCCGTGCTCAAGCGGTTGAAGTTCGCGGCCAGGAGCGAGCACTTCAACGCCGAGCAAAGGAGCTTGATCGAAGAGACCATCGACGCCGACCTGGCAGCGCTGCAG
>Ga0307510_10003341_pt1 | contig 18696 bp, 25 predicted proteins | sample 12_EM_MG_FD_207224 | JGI IMG/M metagenome (GOLD analysis project Ga0307510, IMG submission 207224) | Populus trichocarpa ectomycorrhiza microbial communities from riparian zone in the Pacific Northwest, United States - 12_EM | ecosystem: Host-associated > Plants > Roots > Unclassified | place...
CCGGGATCCTAACATACACTCAATGTATGCTAGTTTATGCCTCAAATCACACTTCTCATATTTCCTTTGTCAGTGATAATTTCATCACTTGGCAATTCATATAACAACTTTTCACCTTGAATACTCATACATTCAGTAATTCACATTTAACATCAAAAATATATTAAATCATGGAATTTAACTAGAAAGCATAGGTGTGAATCACCTACCTGCAATAGAAGCTCTACTCGTGCTCCCTTGCTGCTGCTGTTGCACCACGTCTGTGGTCCCTCCTGTAAATCAAAGGTTTATTTCATAAATTTTCCTCACTCAAGGATATGTTTTATAATAACCATATCAACAACCAATAAGTCTTTCTTTTAGTCATTTCTTAGTACTTTATGTTTTTTCTCATTTCACTCATTATTACTGTCGTTCTTTGTCCAATCCTAGTTATCATTCCTTTCTTTATATTTGGACTATCACTGTCCAACTGTTACTGCCTCGTTTTTGAACTGTTACTGTCTGACCTCTCCTCAGATTTTTAACTATATCTGGAGTTATAGAACTCCGATTCAAGCAAAATTGGTGGCGTTGGAAAGTTAAGACATGAGGCTACAAGTTCTATGTTTTGAGAAGAACCCAGTTCTGCCTCTAAGATAGTCAAAATCGCTCATTAACAAACACTTGGACTGTTACTGTCCAACTGTTACTGTCCGTTTTTGAACTGTTACTGTCTGAACTCTCCTCAGATTGTTAACTATATCTGGAGTTATAGAACTCCGATTCAAGCAAAATTGGTGGCGTTGGAAAGGGAAGACATGAGGCTACAAGTTCTATGTTTTGAGAAGAACCCAGTTCTGCCTCTAAGATAGTCAAAATCAATCATTAACAAACACTTGGACTATTACTGTCCAACTGTTACTGTCCGTTTTTGAACTGTTACTGTCTAGACATTGAACTGTTACTGCCTAGACATTGAACTGTTACTGTCTTGTTTTTGAACCGTTACTGTCTAGACATTGAACTGTTACTGTCCAACTATTACTGTCTAGACATCGAACTGTTACTGTCTTGTTTTTGAACTGTTACTGTCTGACCTCTCCTCAGATTTTTAACTATATCTGGAGTTATAGAACTCCGATTCAAGCAAAATTTGTGGCGTTGGGAAGGTAAGACATGAGGCTACAAGTTCTATGTTTGGAGGAGAACCCAGTTCTGCCTTTAAGACAGTCAAAATTGCTCATCAATGAACCAGACCTACTACCCTATAGGGTCTATCATGACCCAGTCTCGGTTGGTGACCCATAACTGGAGTTCTATGACTCCAAATTGAGCAAGACCAATTTCATTAGTTAGTAAACATCCAAAACTACAATTTCTATGAAGGAACTTGATCCTAATTCCTTCATTCTCCTACCCAAAATCTCTTTAAAGGTCAAGAGACGAAACTGTCCAGATTCATCAACCTTTCCATTTACACACAACACATGAAGTTCTTTACTTTAACATCTCTTACTTTTTCCTCAATTCAAGTCTAAGAACTCAATATATAAATTAACATCCAAGCATCAATTCATAATCAACTTGAAATGACTCATAAGACCAGGTTTATAATGTCTTACCTGGTGCGAATCAAGGCTTCGATCCCTCATTTTCTTTCTAATGACAGCTGACCCTCCCCTCTTCTCTTCTTGTTCAAATTTTCTTGTTAATCCCTTTCCCACCAGGGTTTATTTTACCTATAACCCTTAATCTGGGATGGGTTCTTGAAATTTTGGTGTTTCTCTCTTGATTTGTAAAAATAGATATAAAAACTCCCTCTTTTCTTTCTTTATGTAGGTGCAGATCTGTTTTTGGTGAGAATAGGAGTATTTATGCTCTATAATTATTCTTATTTGCATTTAGGCCCTATTTTCTTTAAGTGTATTCGTTCTTGCCCCCACTTCTTTTTAGTTTAGTTTATTTTCTTTAATTTAATCCAGCCTTTGTTTTTCTCAGGATTTACAATAGCTACCCAAGGAAAAGAGCCTCTGGAAACCTGTGTAAAAATTTGAGCGCGATCCAACAGTCAGATCAAAAGTTATGGCCCTTGTGAACCGATACTGAAGGCTGACCGACAAGACGTTCCCGTCACTGAGTAGTGATTCCATAGTTGACCCAAGGAAAACAGACTCTGGAAACCCCTGTAAACATTTGAGTGTGATCCAACGGTCGGATAAAAAAGTTATGGCCATTTTGAGCCTATTCTCAAGTTCGACCGACTAGACATCCTCATCACCGAGTAGCCATTTCATAACTACCCCAATGAAAAAAAGCCTCTAGAAACCCCTATAAAAATTTAAGGGTCATCCAACAGTCGGATCAAAAGTTATGGCCCTTTTGTGCCGATACTCAAATTCGGGCGACAAGACATCCTCGTCAACGAGTAGCCATTCCATCGCTACCCTCGATGAAAACAGCCTCTGGAAACCCCTGCAAGATTTTGAGCGCGATCCAACGGTCGGATCAAAAGTTATGGCCTTGTGAGCCGATACTTAAGGCTGGCCAACAAGACGTACCCGTCACTGAGTAGCGATTCCATACCTGACCCAAGGAAAACAGTCTCTGGAAACCCCTGTAAAAATTTGAGCGCGATCCAACGGTTGGATCAAAAGTTATGGCCCTTTTGAGCCGATACTCAAGTTCACCCGACCAGACATCCTCGTCTCTGAGTAGCCATTCCATAGCTACCCCAATGAAACTAGCCTCTGGAAACCCCTTTAAAAGTTTGAGCACGATCCAACGGTCAGGTCAAAAGTTATTGCCCTTTTGAGCCGATACTCAAGTTCGCCCGACAAGACATCCTCGTCACCGAGTAGCCATTCCACAACTACCCCAAGCAAAACATCCTCTCGAAACCCCTGTAAAAATTTGAGCGCGATCCAACTGTCGAATCAAAAGTTATGACCCTTTTGAGCTGATACTCAAGGCTGGCGACCAGACATCCTCGTCATTGAATAACGATTCCATAACTTACCCAAGAAAAACAGCCTCTAGAGAGCCCTGTAAAAATTTGAGGGTTATCCAACGGTCGGATCAAAAGTTGTGGCCTTTGGAAACTACTGTAAATACTTTAGTGCGATCAAACAGTCGGATCAAAAGTTATGGCTCTTTTGAGCCAATACTCAGAGATATCGACCAAACATCCTCGTCACTGAACAATGATTCCAAAGCTTGCCCAAGGAAAACAGCCTCAAGGCTGGCCGACAAGACGTACACATAACAGAGTATTGATTCCATAGCTGACCCAAGGAAAACATCCTCTAGAAACCCCTGTAAAAATTTGAGTGTGATCTAACGTCGGATCAAAAGTTATGGCCTTTTTAAGTGGATCCTCAAGTTCGCCCGACCAGACATCATCGTCTACGAGTAGCTAGTCCACAGCTACCCCAATGAAAACAGCCTCTGGAACCCCTGTAAAAATTTGAGAGCGATAAAACGGTTAGAACAAAAGTTATGGCCCTTTTGAGCCGATACTCAAGGTTGTCGACCAGACATCCTCGTCACTTAACAACGATTCCATAGCTTGCGCAAGGAAAACAACCTCTGGAAACCCATGTAAAATTTTGAGCGCGATCCAACAGTCGGATCAAAAGTTATGGCCCTTTTAAGCGGATACTCGATGTCGCCCGACCAGACATCCTCGTCCCATTCCATAGCTACCCAATGGAAAACGGTCTGATCAAAAGTTATGGTCATTTTGAGCCGATACTCAAGGTTGCCGGCCAGACGTCCGCGTCACTAAACAACAATTCCATAGCTTACCCAAGGAAAATAGACTTTGGAAACCTCAGTAAAAATTTGAGCGCGATCCAATGGTGGGATCAAAAGTTATGGTCCTTTTAAGCGGATACTCAAGTTCGCCCGACCAGACATCCTGGTCTACGAGTAGTTATTCCATAGCTACTCAAATGAAAAACAACCTCTAGAAACCCATGCAAAAATTTGAGCGCGATCCAATGGTCGCATCAAAAGTTATGGCCCTTTTGAGCCGATACTCAAGGTTGCCGACCAGACGTCCTCATCACTAAACAATGATTCCATAGCTTACCCAAGGAAAACAGCCTCTCGAAACCCCTGAAAAAGTTTGAGCGCGATCCGACGGTGGGATCAAAAGTAAAGGCCCTTTTAAGCGGATACTCAAGTTCGCCGGACCAGACATCCTTGTCTATGAGTAGCCATTCCATAGCTACCCCAATGAAAACAGCCTCTGGAAGCCCCTGTAAAAATTTGAGCGCGATCAAACGGTCGGATCAAAAGTTATGGCCTTTTGAGCGATACTCAAGGTTGCCGACCAGACGTCCTCGTCACTTAACAGCCTCTGGAAACCCCTGTAAAAATTTGAGCGCGATCCAACTATGGGATCAAAAGTTGTGGCCCTTTTAAGTGGATAATCAAGTTCTCCCGACCAGACATCCTCGTCTCCGAGTAGCCATTCCATAGCTACCCCAATGAAAATAGCCTCTAGAAACCCTTGTAAAATTTTGAGCCCGATCCAACTGTCGGATCAAAAGTTGTGGCCCTTGTGAGCATCTCAAGGCTGGCCGACAAGATGTACCCGTCACGGAGTAGCGATTCCATAATTGACCCAAGGAAAACAGCCTTTGGAAACACTTTAAAATTTTAGTGAGATCCAACGGTCAGATCAAAATTTATGGACCTTTTGAGCCGATACTCAAGGTTGGGACCAGACATCCTCGTCACTGAACACCGATTCCATAGCTTACCCAAGGGAAACAGCCTAAGGAAACCCTGCAAAAATTTGAGCATGATCCAACGGTCGGATCAAAAGTTATGGCCCTTTTGAGCCGATACTCAAGGTTGCCGACAAGACATCCTCGTTACTGAACAACGATTCCATGGTTTACCCAAGTAAAACAGCCTCTGGAAACCCGTGTAAAACTTTGAGTATGATCAAACGGTCGGATCAAAAGTTGTGGCCCTTTTAAGCAGATACTCGATGTCGCCCGACCAGACATCCTCGTCCCATTTCATAGCTACCCAATGAAAACAGCCTCTGGAAACCCTTGTAAAAATTTGAGCGCGATCAAATGGTCGGATAAAAAGTTATGACCCGTTTGAGCCGATACTCAAGGTTGCCGACCAGACCTTCTCATCACTGAATAGCGGTTCCATCGCTTACCCAAGGAAATAGCCTCTGGAAACCCCTGAAAACATTTGAGCGCGATGCAACGGTGGGATCAAAAGTTATGGCCCTTTTAAGCGGATACTCAAGTTCGCCGACCAGACATCCTCATCTACGAGTAGCCATTCCATAGCTTCCCCAATGAAAACAGCCTCTCAAAACCCCTGTAAAACTTTGAGCGAGATCAAACGGTCAGATCAAAAGTTATGGCCCTTTTGAGTGATACTCAAGGTTGCCGACCAGACATCCTCGTCATTGAACAGCCTCTGGAAACCCTGTAAAAATTTGTGCGCGATCCAACCGTCGGATCAAAAGTTATGGCCCTTTTGAGCCGATACTCAAGTTCGACCGACCAAACATCCTTGTCACCGAATAGCCATTCCATATCTACCCCAAGGAAACAGCCTCTAAAAACCCCTGTAAAAGTTTGAGTGCGATCCAACGGTCGGATCAAAAGTTATGGCGCTTTGAGCCAATACTCAATGACGAGCGACTAGACATCCTTGTCACTGAGTAGCCATTCCATAGCAACCCCAAGGAAAACAGCGTTTGGAAACCCCTATAAAAATTTTAGCGCGATCGAATGATCGGATCAAAAGATATGGCCCTTTTGAGCCGATACTCAAGTCTGGCAACCAGACATCCTCGTCACCGAGTAGCCTTCCATAGCTACCCCAAGCAAAACTGCCTCTAGAAACCCTTGTAAATATTTGAGCACGATCCAACGGTCGGATCAAAAGTTATGGCCCTTTTTAGTCGATACTCAAGGTTGCCGACAAGACATCCTCGTCACTGAACAACGATTCCATGGTTTACCTAAGGAAAACAGCCTCTGGAAACCCCTGTAAAATTTTGAGTGCGATCAAACTGTAGGATCAAAAGTTATGGCCCTTTTAAGCGTATATTCAAGTTCTCACGACCAGACATCCTCGTCTCCGAGTAGCCATTCCATAGCTACCCCAATGAAAACAGCCTCTGGAAACCCGTGTAAAATTTTGAGCGCCATCCAACTATCAGATCAAAAGTTATGGCCCTTGTGAGCTGATACTCCAGGCTGGCCGACAAGACGTACCCGTCATGGAGTAGCGAGTCCATAACTGACCCAAGGAAAACAGCCTCTAGAAACCCTGTAAATATTTGTGCACGATGCAACGGTCGGATCAAAACTTATGGCCCTTTTAACTGGATACTCAAGTTCGCTCGATCAGACATCTTTGTCTCCGAGTACCCATTCCATAACTACCCCAATAAAAATAGCCTCTCGAAACCCCTGTAAAGATTTAAGCGAGATCAAACGGTCGGATCAAATGTTATGGCTCTTTTGAGCTGATACTCAAGTATTGGCGACTAGACATCCTCATCACTGGACAACGATTCCATAGCTTAACCTAGGAAAACAGCCTCTGGAAACCCATGTAAAAATTTGAGCTGGATCGAACGGTCGGATAAAACGTTATAGCCTTTTTAAGCCGAAACTCAATTTCGACCGACAAGACATCCTCATCACCGAGTAGCCATTCCATATCCACCCTAACAAAAATTGCCTCTGGAAACCCCTGTAAAAGTTTAAGTGCGATCCAACGGTCGGATCAAAAGTTATTGCGCTTTTAAGCCCATACTCAAGTATGGGCGACCAAACATCCTCGTCACCGACTAGCCATTCCATAGTTACCCTAAGGAAAACAGCCTCTGGAAACCCTTGTAAAAATTTGAGCGCGATCCTACGGTCGGATCAAAAGTTATGGCCCTTTTGAGCCGATACTCAAGATTGCCTACTAGACATCCTCGTCACTGAACAACGATTCCATAGCTTACCCAAGGAAAACAGCCTCTGGAAACCCTTGTAAAAATTTGGTCGCGATCCAACAATGGGATCAAAAGTTATGGCCCTTTTAAGCGGATACTCAAGTTCGCCCGACCACACATCCTCGTCTCCAAGTAGCCATTGCATAGCTACCCCAATGAAAATAGCCCCTGGAAACCCCTCTATAAAGTTTGAGCGCGATCTAACGGTCGGATCAAAAGTTATGGCGCTTTTGACCCGATACTCAAGTACGGCCGACCAGACCTCCTCGTCACCGAGTAGCTATTCCATAGCTACCCCAAGGAAAACAGCCTCTGGAAACCCTTGTAAAAATTTGAGCGCGATCCAACGGTCGGATCAAAAGTTATGCCTTTTTAGAGTCGATACTGAAGGTTGCTAACCAGACATCCTCATCACTGAACAACGATTCCATAGCTACCCCAAGGAAAAGAGCCTCCGGAAACCCATGTAAAAATTTGAGCGGGATTCAACGGTTGGATCAAAAGTTATAACCTTTTTAAGCCGATAATCAATTTCAACCGACAAGACATCCTCGTCGCTGAGTAGCCATTCCATATCCACCCCAAGGAAAACAGTCTCTCGAAACCCCTATAAATGTTTGAGCGCGATCCAACGGTTGGATCAAAAGTTATGGTGCTTTTGAGCTGATACTCAAGTACGGGAGACCAGACTTCCTCGTCACCGAGTAGCCATTCCATCACTACCCAAAGGAAAACAACCTCTAAAAACCCTTGTAAACATTTGAGCGCGATCCAACGGTCGGATCAAAAGTTATGGCCCTTTTCAACCGATACTCAAAGTTGCTGACCAGACATCCTTGTCACTGAACAACGATTCCATAGCTTACTAAACGAAAACAGCCTCTGGAAACATATGTAAAAATTTGAGCGCGATCCAATGGTCGGATCAAAAGTTATAACATTTTTAAGCCGATACTCAATTTCGACCGACAAGACATCCTCGTCACCGAGTAGCCATTCGATATCCTCCCCAAGGAAAACAGCATCTGGAAACTGCTGTAAACGTTTGAGCACGATCCAAGGGTCGAATCAAAAGTGATAGCGTTTTTGAGCCGATACTCAACTACGGGCGACCAGACATCCTTGTCACCAAGTAGCGATTCCATAGCTTACCCAAGGAAAACAGCCTTTGGAAACCAATGTAAAAATTTGTGCGCGATCCAACTGTGGGATCAAAAGTTATGGCCCTTTTAAGCGGATACTCATGTTCTCCCAACCAGACATCCTCTTCTCCGAGTAGCCATTCCATAGCTACCCAAATGAAAACAGCCTCTGGAAACCCCTGTAAAATTTTGAGCGCGATCCAACGGTCGGATAAAAAGCTATGGCCCTTTTAAGCCGATACTCAAGTTCGACCGACAAGACATCCTCGTCACCGAGTAGCCATTCGATATCCTCCCCAAGGAAAACAGCCTCTGGAAACCGCTGTAAAAGTTTGAGCACGATCCAAAGGTCGGATCAAAAGTGATAGCGTTTTTTGAGCCGATACTCAACTACGGGCCACCAGACATCCTCGTCACCGAGTAGCGATTCCATAGCTTACCCAAGGAAAACAGCCTCTGGAAACACATGAAAAAAATTGAGCGCGATCCAACTGTGGGATCAAAAGTTATGGCCCTTTTAAGCGGATACTCATGTTCTCCCGACAAGACATCCTCATCTCCGAGTAGCCATTCCATAGCTACCCCAATGAAAACAGCCTCTGGAAACCCCTGTAAAATTTTGAGCACGATCCAACTGTCAGATTAAAAGTTGTGGTCCTTGTGACCTGATACGCAAGGATGGCCGACAAGACATACCCGTCACGGAGTAGTGATTCCATATCTGACCTAAGGAAAACAGAATCTGGAGACCCTGTAAACATTTGTGCGCGATCGAACGGTCGGATCAAAAGTTAAGGCCTCATTGAGCCGATACTCAAGGTTGCCGACCAGACATCCTCGTCACTGAACACCGATTGCATAGCCTACCCAGGGAAAACATCCTTTGGAACCCCTGCAAATATTTGAGCGTGATCCAACGGTCGGATAAAAAATTATGGCCCTTTGCAACCGACACTCAAGGTTACCGACCTAACGTCCTCGTCACTGAACATCGATTCCATAACTTACCCATGGAAAACAGCCTCTGGAAACCCCTGTAAAAATTTGAGCGCGATCCAACAAAGGGATCAAAAGTTATGGCCCTTTTAAGCGGATACTCAAGTTCGCCCGACAAGACATCCTTGTCTCCGAGTAGCCATTCCATAGCCACCCCAGTGAACGTTTGAGCGCGATCCAACGGTCGGATCAAAAGTTATGGCGCTTTTGAATCAATACTCAAGTACGGGCGACCAGACCTCCTCATCACCAAGTAGCTATTCCATAGCTAACCCAAGGAAAACAGCCTCTGGAAGCCCGTGTAAACATTTAAGCGCGATCCAACGGTCGGATCAAAAGTTATGGCCCTTTGAGCCGATACTCAAGGTTGTCGACCAGACGTCCTCGTCACTGAACATCGATTCCATAGCTTACCCAAGGAAAACAGCCTCTGGAAACCCATGTAAAAATTTGAGCTGGATCCAACGGTTGGATCAAAATTTATTGCCCTTTTAAGCTGATATTCCAATTCAAACGACAAGACATCCTCGTCATCGAGTAACCATTCCATATCCACCCCAAGGAAAATAGCCTCTAGAAACCCCTGTAAAAATTTTAGCGTGATGAAACGATCGGATCAAAATTTATAGCCCTTTTGAGCCGATACTCAAGGCTGGCCGACAAGACATACCCGTCACGGAGTAGCGATGCCATAGTTGACCCAAGGAAAACAGCCTCTGAAAACCCCTGTAAACATTTGTGCACGATCCAACGGTCGGATCAAAACTTATGGCCCTTTTGAGCCAATACTCAAGTTCGACCGACGAGACGTCCTCGTCACCGAGTAGCCATTCCATTGATACCCCAATGAAAACAGCCTCCGGAAACCCCTTTAAAAGTTTCAGCGCGATCCAACGGTCGGATCAAAAGTTATGGCGCTTTTGAGCCGATACTCAAGTGCGGGGACCAGACATCCTTGTCACCGAGTAGCCATTCCATAGCTACCCCAAGCAAAACTGCATCTATAAATTTTGAACGCGATCCAACGGTCGAATCAAAGTGATGGCCCTTTTAAGCCGATACTTAAGGACGGGAGACCAGACATCCTCGCCACTGAGTAGCTATTCCATAGCTACCCAAAGCAAAACTGCCTCCGGAAACCCTTGTAAAAATTTGAGCGCGATCCAACGGTCGGATCAAAAGTTATTGCCCTTTTGAGCCAAAACTCAAGTTCGACCGACCAGACATCCTTGTCACCGAGTAGCCATTCCATAACTACCCCAAGCAAAACTGCCTCTGGAAACCCCTGTAAAAGTTTTAGCGCGATCAAACTGTCGGATCAAAAGTTATGACCCTTTTAAGCCGATACTAAAGTACGGGCACCAGACATCCTTGTCATCCAGTAGCAATTTCATATCTATCCCAAGAAAAACAGCCTCTGGAAAATTTTGAGCACGATCCAATGGTCAGATCAAAAGTTATGTCCCTTTTGAGTCAATACTCAAGTTCGACCGACCAGACATCCTCGTCACCGAGTAGCCATTCCATAGCTACCCCAATGAAAACAGCCTCTGGAAAATTTTGAGCGCTATCCAACGGTCGGATCAAAAGTTATGGCACTTTTGAGCCGATACTCAAGTACGGGCGACTAGAAATTCCTCGTAACCGAGTAGCCATTCCATAGCTCCCCCAAGCAAAACTGCCTCTAAAAACCCTTGTAAAATTTGAGCGCGATCCAATGGTCGGATCAAAAGTTATTGCCTTTATGAGCCGATACTCAAGTTCGACCGACCAAACATCCTCGTCATCGAGTAGCGATTCCATACCTACCCCAAGCAAAACTGCCTCTCGAAACGCCTGTAAAAATTTTAGCGCAATCAAACGGTCGGATCAAAAGTTATGACCCTTTTGAGCCGATGCTCAAGTACGGGCACCATCATCCTCGTCACCCAGTAGCAATTTCATATCTACCCCAAGGAAAAAAGCATGTGGAATATTTTGAGAGCTATCCAACGGTCGGATCAAAAGATAAGACGCTTTTCAGCCGATATTCAAGTACGAGCGACCAGTCATCCGCGTCACCGAGTAGGCATTCCATTGCAACCCTAAGGAAAACAGCCTCTAGAAAATTTTGGACGTGATCCAACGCTCGGATCAAAAGTTGTGGCGCTTTTGAGCTGATACTCAAGGCTGGCTGACAAGACGTACCCGTCACGGAGTAGCGATTCCATAGCTGACCCAAGGAAAACAACCACTGGAAACCCCTGTAAACTTGGTGGGCAATCCAACGGTCGGATCAAAAGTTATGGACCTTTTGAGCTGATACTCAAGTTCGACCGACCAGACATCCTTTTCACCGAGTAGCCATTCCATAGCTACCCCAAGGAAAACTGCCTATGGAAACCCCTGTAAAAATTTAGGCGCGATCCAACAATCGGATTAAAAGTTATGGCGCTTTTAAGCCGATACTCAAGTACGGGCACCAGACATCCTCGTCATCCAGTAGCAATTTCATATCTACCCCAAGGAAAACAGCCTCTGGAAAATTTTGAGCACTATCCAACGGTCGGGTCAAAAGTTATGTCCTTTTTGAGCCGATACTCAAGTTTTACCGATCAGACAACCTCGTCACTGAGTAGCCATTCCATAACTACCCCAAGCAAAACTAACTCTGGAAACCCCTGTAAAAATTTGAGCGCGATCAAACGGTCGGATCAAAAGTTATGCCCCTTTTGAGCCGATACTCAAGTTCGACTGACCAAACATCCTCATCACCGAGGAGCCATTCCATAGCTACCCCAATGAAAACAGCCTCTAGCAACCTCTGTAAAAGTTTGAGCGCGATCCAACGGTCGGTTCAAAAGTTATGGCACTTTTGAGCCGATACTCAAGTACGGGCGACCCGACATCCTCGTCACCGAGTTGCCATTCCATAGCTACCCCAAGCAAAACTGCCTCTGGAAACCCTTGTAAAATTTTGAGCGTGATCCAACGGTCGGATCCAAAGTTATGCTCTTTTGAGCAGATACTGAAGGCTGGTGAACAACACATACCTGTCACGGAGTAGCGATTCCATAGTTGACCCAAGGAAACCAACCACTAGAAACCCTTGTAAAACTTTGTGCGCAATTCAACGGTCGGATCAAAAGTTACGGTACTTTTGAGTAGATACTCAAGTATGACCGACGAGACATCCTCGTCACCGAGTAGGCATTCCATAGCTACCCCAATGAAAACTGCCTCTGGAAAAACCCTGTAAAAGTTTGAGCGCAATCCAACGGTCGGTTCAAAAGTTATGGCGCTTTTGAGCCGATACTCAAGTACGGGCGACCCGACATCCTCATCACCGAGTTGCCATTCCATAGCTACCCCAAGCAAAACTGCCTCTATAAAATTTTGAACACGATCCAACGGTCGGATTAAAAGTTATGGCCCTTTTGAGCCGATACTTAAGTACGGGCGACCAGACATCCTCGTCACCGAGTAGCCATTCCATAGCTACCCCAAGCAAAACTGCCTCTGGAAACCCTTGTAAAATTTTGAGCATCCAACGGTCGGATAAAAAGTTATGCCCCTTTTGATCCGGTACTCAAGTTCGACCGACCAGACATCCTCGTCACCGAGTAGCCATTCCATACTACCCCTAGGAAAACAGCCTCTCGAAACCCCTATAAAAGTTTGGGCGTGATCCAACGGTCGGATAAAATATTATGGCGCTTTTAAGACGATACTCAAGTACGGGCGACCAGACATCCTGGTCACCGATTAGCCATTCCATAGCTACCCCAATGAAAACAGCTTCTATAAAATTTTGAATGAGATCCAACGGTCGGATCAAAAGTTATGGCTCTTTTTAGCCGATACTCAAGTACAACTGACCTGACATCCTCGTCACCGAGTAGCCATTGCATAGCTACCCTAAGGAAAACAGCCTCTGGAAATTTTTAAGCGCAATCCAACGGTCAGAACAAAAATTATGGCCCTCTTGAGCCGATACTCAAGTACAGATGACCAGACATCCTCGTCACTGAGTAGCCATTCCATAGCTACCCCAAGCAAAACTACCTCTGGAAAATTTTGAGCGCGATCCAACGCTCGGATCAAAAGTTATAGCTCTCTTAAACCAATCTCAAGTACAATCTCAAGTACAGGCGACAAGATATCCTTGTCACCGAGTAGCCATTCCATAGCTACCACAAGGAAAACAGCTTATGGAAAAATTTGAGCGCGATCCAACGGTCGTATCAAAAGCTATGGCCCTTTTGAGCCTATTCACAAGTTCGACCGACTAGACATGCTTGTCACCCAGTAGCCATTCCATAGCTACCACAAGGAAAACAGCTTTTGGAAAAATGTGAGCACGACCCAACGGTCGAATCAAAAGTTATGGCCTTTTAGAGCCGATACTCAAGTTCGACCAACCAGACATCCTCGTCATCGAGTAGCCATAATATAGCTACCCTAATGAAAACAGCCTCTGGAAACCCCTGTAAAATTTTGAGCGCGATCCAACGGTCGGATCAAAAGCTATGGCCTTTTTCAGCCGATACTCAAGTTCGACGGACCAGACATCCTTGTCATCGACTAGCCATTCCATAGCTACTGACACGATCAAAGAGTTGATGTCTTATCCCAAGTGCAGGAGTGTCAAAGTAATAAATAACCACAAGGAGGTGAACTATATAAATTATAAATAATAATAATAACAACAGCAACAACAACAGCAACAGCAACAGCAATAACAACAACAACAACAACAAAGATGATGATGATGATGATGGGTTAAAGAGGACTTTGAGATGTAAGATAAATGTGAAGATTAAACAATGATTAAAAAAAATGTCAAGGTTAGAGGATCCACTAATAGTATTAGAGATAAGTAAAGTATAAACTCTTTATAAATTATCAACATGATCATATTAATCATTTTATTTACGTAACACCATACTTATAAATTTTATCAGGTATTCATGATGCTAACTTATGTTGACAACAAATCAAATTCCTTTCATAACAACGATGTCGGCTGAAGACTATGAAGGATCAAGTATTTGATGTACCAAGTGTTATACAACACAAATCTAGATTAACAATTTAACAAGAAAGGTATTAAGAATTAATAAGATAAAAATGATAAGACATGTTAATAGCAACTTTCTTGGATATAAACATTAAAGTCCATGTTGAGTTTATATTATACATATTCTAACACCATTAGTGAAACCTTTTCACCTTGACATATTTAACTTAACTAGACATTATAAACATAAATAAACAATATAAGAACATAAACATGATATAAGTTAACTTAGTAAACGAAATGAAAAGCATAAACAAGAGATTAATGAAAGCAAAACTTAAGCATTACAAAAATATAAAGAGAGACAGAGCAAGAACATGATCTTGATCTAAGAACCAAGATTCCTAAATGAATGGCAAATGCCTCCTTTTATAGGCTAAAATTTAGAACTATTCATTTGGTAATTGATTATTGATTTAGTGGCCAACTATTGATTTAGTGGACTTGGTGGACAACATCACTCAAGCATTTTGGCTGGATGAAATGACATTGATACAATTAGAATTTGGCAACGTGTTCTTCATGACAGTTGTTGGAAATCATCTTATCGTTCCACCCATAAACTTTCAGAGCATTTGGATCACTAGAACTCGAGATATGGCTAAAATACTGAGTAGTGCTTCTGGTGGACGTGGTGGATAGCCCTCAAGCTCTTGTCTAGATGAAATGTCATTGTTACCATCCGAATTTGAGCAGGTCTTCCGCATGAAAGTTGTTGGAAATTGTCTTTTCCTTCTACCCACCAAAGTTCACATCATTTTGCCTTCTAGAACTCTAGATATGGGTACAATTCTGAGCAGTGTTTGAGCTGGATTGCAGGACAGATTCTGACTTCTCTTTTGTGGCCAAACTTTGAATTTGAAAACGGTAGATTTGGGTCTTACACTATTCATGAACATTGTAGGCCTATTTCTTAGCTTTCTATCCATATAAATCAAACTGAAATCCAAGATCTACAGCTCCAGACATGACCCAATAACTGAACAGTGTTCTAATTTGAATTGAATCGGTATCTTCTTTCTAAGCTTAGCCTTTTCTTTGTCCTTTCACTTTCAATAGTTAATCACATCAATCAATCCTTTGAATTGTGAGATATGCCTGCATTTAAAATTAGCATTTACCATAAATTAAAGCTATCTTATATTATTAGATATGTTATTATAAAACATGCTCTGGTTAAGGAGTTATTGATATTTCAAGTGCAAAATAATGATATAAAACCTTGATAAAAATGCACGTTTAAGTACTAATCACACCCCCCAATCAGCTTATTACTAGTCCCTAGTAATCAAAGCGTTAAAATAGAAAAACAATATGCAAGTTCCACAAAGCAAGGCATTCATCATTCAACTTGCATTAATATATCCAAGTAAACAAACTCTCATTAAATTTATATATATCTGCTCAATACTTTTTAAATAAAATATTAATAAACCTTCTTTTTTATGTGCTCAATGTATGAAAACATAGATGATGGGGCTTTTATTGGAAGAAAACAATATTTTGTTCTAATGTTTAAGGTTAACTTTCTTGGGTTGAGGTTATTATCTTTTTTTTTCTCTTTTTATCTTTTTTTCATATCTATATATACATATAACTTAAAACACAATGCATCTTTAACCCATATAACGAGCTTTTGGCTAATGACTCCTAGACTAGTTGGTCTTAGGGCATTAGGTGTTTAGACACCCCTTCGAGCTTAATAACTCGGGTTGCAGATACTGATACGTAGATAGTGCAATGTTTGATTCCCTTAAGCTTTTCTCCTCAACCCATGTAACAAGCGTTGGGCCAATAGCTTCCAAGTCAGTTGACTTTAGGGTATTAGGTGTTAAAACACCCCTTCGGGCTTAATTCCTTAGATTAGGGAGACTACGAAACCAAACTTATCTACGTTTTTATTATTATATTTTTTTGTTTTTTTTGTTTTTTTGCAAATTATATACAATCCCTTTTCCTTAGTTGTTACCTTTAACAAAAGAACATAAATAATGTAAGAATCCAATGTGCGACCCACAATCATATGTTAGAGTGTGTGTGTGAAAATGAAGGTTTAAGAATACTTGTTAAATGAGTATATGAGCAGAATCAAGTGATAACAATGCGAGAGTTTGTAAACTTGAATATTTCAAGAAGTATTCTGATAGGCCTTGATAAGACTATTTACTAAGATGTGTCTCAAGAGTTACTTTAACAAAAGAACTCCTTGACTCTGCCATCTTAGTAACAACAGTCTTGCAAATAGAAAACACAGTTAGTTAATTTTTTTTTTAAGTATCAATCAACTACTACCCTTTCCCCCCAACCAAAACGAGACATTGTCCTCAATGTCCTAAGGTAGAAAGATAGAGTATAGAAGACATCACCTGAAATAATAAACACTGAAAAACTTGAAACACACTTAAACAAATATAAGAAATAACAAAACAAAATAATATGCTATTAATAAAACCGAAAGACACAAGGTTTCACAAATGAATGCTCAAATCCAAGCTAAGCTTTTTACGGCTTTCCTTAGTTGACCAATGTATGCGACTCATAGAGGGATCAATGATAGGGATGAAAGATTGTAGTTGGTCAATCAATTGTTTAGCAGTAGTAGCAGAGATTATGATTTGTCGTGCCGAAGATGTTAGAAATTTCTGTTCCATGACTTGATCAAGAAAAGACAATAATTTATCATAAAAACCATTAACATCTAACAAACCTATAGGTTTATGGTGAATGTGCAGTTGGGCCCAAGAGGAAATATGAAAGATCTCTTCTAATGTGCCCAGACCACCTGGTAAGGCAATGAAGGCATCGACGTGTTTAACATTGTGTCGATCAGACATTATGGAGACTCGTGGTTCCTCTCCAATTGTTTTTCCAAGGAGGTCCTCTTTTGCTAAAGCTTTGGGGACGACCCCCAAAACTTGACTACCTTCTAAAAATACAGCTATTGACACACACCCCCATTAACCCAAGGCTGCCCCCGCCATACACTAAATGAATCTTTCTCTAAGCTAATACCTGACCAAGATGATTTGTTGATTCTAAAAACTCTTTTTCTTTCCCAGGACTGGATCCACCAAAAACACAAATATTTCTTATTTGAGGACTTGAGGAACCTGCCATTTCTACACACTTTGATATGTGGGTTGAGTATAAATGAAGGGAAGGAAGAGAAGATGTTATAGATGAGAAATTGAAAATGCAATCACACCACCTATATGTAGGCCAGCTGGAGTCTCTCTCTCTTTTTCTCTCTCTTTTTTTTTTTAAAAAAAAAAACGTGTATGTACAAGCAATTGAGATTGTGGCTCACATCTTCCCTTGGTTTTACGTCCAAGAACGGCGTAAACGCCCTCTATAGGTCGGGGATAGGCTTCCCATCCAGTTTTCTTAAAAACTGGCAAACAAGGTCTTTTTTAGTCAGATTCCTAAGACTATGTCGAGCATGTTCTTTATGGAATTATGGCCATAAATCATGAATTGCACGATGCACATCTCCATTAGGGTGCGTCTCAAGAGTCAATAAAAGATTATCTAAAGACCCCTTACTCAGGCCATCCTTAATGAACTGTATTTTATCTTCACGGTTTACAGATACCATTCCTAAAGAACGACATTTTGCATTACAAGTCCATCTAGCACATCTGTGACAGACTTTCAGTCGTTTTGCACGACGTTTCTTTGCAAAAGTGCTTTTACCTGTTCCAGGCATGTATGAAATGAAAGAATTTGAGGACTCACCTGATAATCGGACCTTTGCTTTAATTAGCCAACGAATATCTTCAGGAATTCCATGGTTAATTAATAATCTCAATCTTTCATACCTAGCACGGTAAATTTTTGTAATTGCATTCTGAGGCAGAGCGGGAAAATACTTTTTTAATTTTTCAAGAGCAGTGTCCATTTTTTTAGATGAGAAGTGGAAAAGAGATGCAAAGAATGGAGAAAGAGCAAAGAATTGCACAAATATATACACAGATATCAGTTATCATGGGAAACTGAAAGAACCGACTTAAGAGTCACGGAGTACCATTATCCGTCATTTGACCGGGGTGAGAGAAACTAGCAAAACAAAGGTCACACCAAAAAGAAACACAAAAACAATGTGAGAAAAAAAATTAATCTTTATATACAGGAGTACCCAATTCAATAGAGTCATTTTCAACTAAAAAATTATAAAAAAAAACTTTCAAACGATGTCCATTTACCTTGAAAACATTACCATTCTTTGGATTCTCGATATCACAGGCCCCATATGGATACAAATGTTTCACAATAAAAGGACCGCTCCATCTTGATCTTAGTTTTCTAGGAAATAAATGGAGTCGAGAATTATAAAGCAAGACTTTTTGACCAACATTGAATGTTTTTCTCAATATTTTCTTGTCATGAAACTCTTTGATTCCTGCTTTATGAATTCTTGAATTTTCATATGCATCATTTCTTATTTCCTCAAGCTCATTTATTTGTAATTTTCGCAGCTGACTAGCATCATCAAGGTTTGAATTGAAAGCTTTAATAGCCCAATAAGC
>Ga0307510_10003343_pt1 | contig 18677 bp, 15 predicted proteins | sample 12_EM_MG_FD_207224 | JGI IMG/M metagenome (GOLD analysis project Ga0307510, IMG submission 207224) | Populus trichocarpa ectomycorrhiza microbial communities from riparian zone in the Pacific Northwest, United States - 12_EM | ecosystem: Host-associated > Plants > Roots > Unclassified | place...
CGCGGTGAAACGTCGATTCCAGGCATCTTTGCAGCGGGTGACGTGACCACTGTGCCGTACAAGCAGATCGTGATTGCGGTGGGCGAGGGCGCCAAGGCTTCGCTGAGCGCTTTTGATCATTTGATCCGCACGTCGGCTCCTGCGTAACTGCCGGGCCAGAAATGAAAAAACCCATGAGCGATCATGGGTTTTTTATTGCGCGTGAAAAGCTGCCCCTCACCCCAGCCCTCTCCCGAAGGAGAGGGGGCCGACCGAGGTGTCTGGCGTTTTCCATCGACTTGAAAGCGCCAGTCGATTATGGATACAGCGCCAGCCGTTAAAGTCGGTGAACCTGCGCAATATCCCCCAATCAGCCCCTCTCCCTGTGGGAGAGGGAGCCGGCCGAGAAGTGGTGCGTCGACTTGTAAGACCTAATCGATTATGGATTCAACGCCAATCGTTCAAGTCGGTGTAACTCTGCAATATCCCCCAATCAGTTCCCTCTCCCCCAGGGAGAGGGCTAGGGTGAGGGGCTTTTGCTTTTACAGCGGCGCAGGTTGAATAATCTCGACCCAGTAACCATCCGGATCCTTGATGAACGCCAGGCTTTTCATGCGGCCATCGCTCAGACGCTTCTGGAAGTCGCAGCCCAGTTCTTCAAAACGCGCACAGGCCGAGACAATATCCGGCACCGAAATGCAGATATGGCCAAAACCACGCGGATCGGTATTGCCGTTGTGATAAGCGAAATCGGCGTCGTTCTCAGTGCCGTGGTTGTGAGTCAGTTCCAGAATGCCTGGAATCGACTTCATCCACTCGGTGCGAGCCGCTGCGTCAGCCGGGATCTGTGCCTTGTCGACCAGCGCGAGGAAGTACAGGCTGAACTCGGCTTCCGGGAAGTCGCGCTTCTCAACCAGCGAGAAACCCAGAACGCGGGTGTAGAAGTCCAGGGATTGGGTGATGTCTTTGACGCGCAACATGGTGTGGTTGAAGACGAAGTTGCGGGTTGCGCTGTCTGGGGCGGCAGTGACGCCGGGGAAAGTGTTGAGTTCGTGCAGGCTCATGGGCCCTCCAATAACTATGGGCGAGTGAATGGGCGCAATGATACGCATGCCTGTCGGCATCGCCAAATGAAAGGGCAGGCTTGCCCTGCGTGCGGGCGAGCCTCAGACTTTACCGCTCAATCTGTGAGTGCGCCCGGCAATGATCCGACTGTTCAAATCCCTGTTTGTTTTTTCTTTTTTGTCGCTGGTGGCGGTGTGCGCGTCGGCGGACGAACCGAGCATCACCTGGCCGGCCGGCTGGGAAGTCGAGGCGCTGCCTCCGGTGACGGCACAGGTTTCCCGTCAGCGAGCGGTGAAGAATGATGCCAATGGCAATCAGGTGATGGTGATGGAATTGACCATGACTCAGGTTGAGAAGGGCCACCAGGTCAATTTGCAGGGCGTGCTGCTGGAAATGCGCAAGTCGATACAGAAGGACTTCTTCCAGGGCGGCTACCAAAGCGTCTGCAACAAAGTGCATGCGGCGACGCTGGGTTCTTTGTCGGCGCTGGAAACCACTTGCACGATCACCGAAAACGGTCGGCATGTGTTGTCGCAAACCCTGGTAGCGGCGGTAGAGGCGGACAAGGCTTATGTTCTTTCCTACGCCGGGCAAGCTGAGGTTTATAAGGCGAGCGCAGACGAGATAGTGGCGGCGAGAAACAGCTTGAAACTTTAAGCCGCTGTACTCTTCACGGCGAAGGTTAGATACCCGAAGGGATTAAGTACAAAGTTTAACGTGGGTCATGATCGTAACATCGCGCAGCAAAATGTTTGGCGTCTGGCTCAGCAACGTTACAGAAAACTCGAAACTTCTTCGATGAAATTCATTTCATTTGTTAGATATTGTCAATAAAAAAGCCCTGCATGATGCAGGGCTTTTTTGTTGGCAAGGGATTAACCGCGCAACCAGGAGTCAACGGTGGCAGCACCGTATTGTTCCTTCCAGGCTTTCAGGCCGCGGTGGTTGCCGCCCTTGGTTTCGATCAGTTCACCGGTGTGCGGGTTGTGATAAACCTTGACCACGCGAGCGCGGCGGGTTTTAGGCGCTGCAGAGGTCTGCAGACCGGATTTTGCCGGGTTCGGATCGAGGATGGCGATGATGTCTTTCAGGCCTTTGCCGTAGGTTTTCATCAGCCCCTGGAGCTTTTCTTCGAATTCGATTTCTTTCTTGAGCCCGGCATCGTTCTTCAGCGATTCCAGCTGCTTGAGCTGTTCCTGAAGGGCCTTTTCAGCTGCACGAAATTCAGCGAGTCTGGACAATATCTTTACTCCAATAGTGTGTTTGGCTGATACCAACCGCAAACAAAGCTAATAAGCCAAGAGCCTTGAAGCGACTCGGTGATAAATGGCTCACCTGCCAATCTTGCTCAGGTTGAAAAAATTGTAGTAGTTAATGCGCCAAGAGTAAATCCTGATGTTGTCTTCATGTAACAACAGCGGTCTTTTGTATCAATTTGGTGCGCCTGATCGGGACGCTCGTCTTAATCCGGCTTAGTTAATGGTGAGTTAATGCGCTGATGAACTCCGCGGCCGGCATCGGTTTGCCGAACAGGTAGCCTTGCAGAAAGTTGACGTGATGTGCAGTCAGATAATCGGCTTGCGCCTGAGTTTCGACACCTTCGGCAACAATACCCAGATCAAGCTTGGCCGACAGTTCGATAATGGTATCGAGAATGTGTCGGGACAGCGCATCGACGCCGATCATGGCGACGAAACTCTGATCGATCTTGAGGAAATCCACATTGAATTTGCGCAAGTAGCCGAGGCTTGAATGACCGGTACCGAAGTCGTCAATCGCGATCTTCACGCCCAGTGCATGCAGTTGCTCGAACAGTTGCCGGGTGATGTCGGTCGGCTCGATCAATTCGCGCTCGGTCAACTCCAGCACCAGGCTGATGCTGTCGGGCACGAACGCGGCGAGAAACGCCCGGCAGTCCTCCACCAGTTCCAGATCCTTGCAATGGCTCGCGGTGATATTGATGCCGATATGAAAGGGCGGGGTGAACGTTGATGACAGCGGTCCCAGCAGCGCAGCGGTTTGTTGCATCAAGGCGCGGGTCATCGGCACGATCAACCCCGAATGCTCGGCGAATGGAATAAACAGGTCCGGGCGCACCAGTCCTTCTTTGGGGTGAGTCCAGCGCATCAGCACTTCGGCCCCCGACCACTTCTTGCTGTCGCCATGCACTACGGGCTGAAAGTAAGGAATGAATTCGCCTGCCTCGAGCGCCCGAAGCATCTCGTGGCTCGGAGACGTCGAGCGCTTCTGCAAGACATGGCCGATGGCACCCGAGACCACACCAAAAAAGATCAGCAGACTGAACAGCGGTGGGTATTCATCGGCCATGTAGCGCCAGGTTTCGCCCTCGGGAAATCCCGCAGAAACGCTGAACGCATAACGCGAAGAATCGAGTGTGTGTTGTGCTATCGGCAACGCGGGCAGGGCGCCAGTGTGTACTTTGCCGTCGGCCGACAGCCAGTTGTCGCCCACTTGCAGCACCAGCAACATGTGCCGGCCGATCAGACGCAACATGTTGCTTAGATGGTAGCCGTCGAGTGTCGTCAGTGCGCCGCCGCGACCCTCGCTGAGCCGATAGACCAACAGAGCGGTGTTGGGTGTTACCGGGTTGCCATTCATCAGCCACAACTTGCCCTGGTTGTAGTCGCCCGCGTTGACGGCTTCCTTGAAGTCGCCAAACAACGAACTGCAATAGAGGTTGTCGTCCCACACCAGATTGGTCGAGCGCACGAACGGGCGACGGGTCACTTGCTCGCGCAGGGCGAGCTTGACGTTCTCACAAGTCTGGCCGGCCAGAGGCAGCAATTCACGGGCTGCCTGGGCCGTGTTGTCGAGCATCAATTCGAATTGGCGCAACGCCTCTTCCGCAGTCTGTTGTGAACCTTGTTCCAGCGTGCGTTCGGCCTGCACGTAGAGAATTACGCTGCCCAGCAGCACCGGAAGCAAGCCACTGAGCAGTGTGACGACGATGCGGGCGCTGCGTTTGCGGCGGGGTCTGGCGGTCAACGGCATGGGCGCATCCTGTCGCGGTGGAGTGGGGCTCTCGAATGCAGGCCGGATAACGGCGCGCCGCTGAAAATCACATCAGCCAGAAGGGAGGATAGATGGCAGAAGGCGCTTGCGCTGCTCATCAAAGATTCATCCGCGACGCCACTTCGATAAAGGCCAGGGTGGCGGGAGAGGCCTGGCGCTGATCGAGGACGGCAAGTCCGACCTGGCGCTGCACGGCGGGCAACAACGGCTTTTTCACGTAGTGAGACGTTGCTTCCTCCGGCAATGAGCCTTCGGCAACAATCGTGATGCCATCGCCACGGCTGACGGTGTCGAGGGTGCTGAGCAGTTGCGAGCAGCGATAGCGAATATTCGGTTGCAAGCGCGCGGCCATGAACAGCTGCGATACCAGTTCTGAAGAACCCGCCTCGGTGAGCACGAACGGGTCGTCGCACAAGTCCTTGAGAGTCAATGCCGATCGCGCTGCCAGCGGATGACCTACAGGGAGCAGGGCAACCATCTGGTCTTCGATCAGCGCAAACGTGTCGAAGCGATCTTGGGGCAGCACCACAAAACCGATGTCGATCCGCCGCTCTTCGAGCCACTGGGTCACTTGTCGATCGGGTCCTTCATCGATGTGCACCTCGATGCCCGGATGCGCCTCTCGATAACGCCGCAAAATATTGGGCAACAGTTTGATCGACGATGTTGGTCCGAACGAGCCGATGCGCAAGGTGCCGCTTTTCATACCGCGCGCATCGGCGGCTTCCTGACGCAAGGTGTTGGCCAGACCGAGCATCGCGCGGGCGCGCAGCAACAGTTGCTCGCCGATATCGCTGAGTTCCACTGTCGACTGGTGCCGACGCAGCAGCTCGACGCCGAGTTCTTGCTCCAGCGCTTTCATCGCATGGGATACCGCCGACTGTGAAATCCCCAGCCGATGCGCCGCGAGGGTGAAACCGCGCAGTTCGGCGACCAGCGAGAAGATCTCCAGTTGGGTGATGGTCATGAGTATTTGCTCATTTTACGATGATGGGGAATGAGGTGAATGATACGGCATTCCTCAATTTCCTTGGACTGGAGCGTCATGCGCAACGTTGAGCAGCTACACACAACTTCATCCGACATCGCCGTTTACCTGACTCTGGCGGCGGTCACCATGATCTGGGGCGGGACCTTTGTCGCCGGACGTTTCCTGGCCGGCAGCCTGAGCCCAATGTTCGCCGCCAGCCTGCGCTTCTTGCTGGCCAGTGCGGCGTTGCTGGGCTTTTTGTGGCTGGCGCGGATCCCCTTGGCGCGGCCGACCCCAAGGCAGTGGCTGCAACTGATGCTATTGGGATTCTTCGGGATCTTCTTCTACAACCTGTGCTTCTTTTACGGCCTGCAATACATCAACGCGTCGCGGGCTTCGTTGATCGTCGCGTTGAACCCGGCGGTGATCGGTCTGGCCTCATGGTGGTTGTTCAAAGAACGCTTGAGGCGGGTGAAGGTCGCCGGAATCGCCACCTGTATTGTTGGCGCTGGTCTAGTGATCGTCAGCCGTAATCCGCAATTACTGGCTGCAACGCCTGACGCATGGATCGGTGATCTGTTGATCCTCGGCTGTGTGCTGGGATGGGGTGTTTACTCGTTGTTTTCCCGTGAATTGAATCAGACGCTGGGGCCGGTGCAGACCGTGACGTATTCGATCCTGATCGGCACGCTCATGTTGTGGGTTGTGGCGGCTGTGCGCGGCGAACTGAGCTGGGAGGCGCTGGATGATCTGGGGCTGCCGCAATGGCTGAGCCTGACCTACCTCGGCGTCCTCGGCTCGGCGCTGGCCTACATCGGCTATTACCACGGTATCCGCAAAATCGGCGCGACGCGCAGCGGGGTGTTTATCGCGCTGAACCCGTTGACGGCCGTGGTCTTCGGCGCAGTGTTGCTGGACGAACACCTGACATTGGCCATGTATGGAGGTGGCGCACTGATCCTGACGGGCATTTACCTGTGCAACAAACCCCTTGCACCGGGCGCCAGAAAGTGGATTTTATAGAGAGAGCAGACAAGCCTATTTACGCTGTGTAGAATCGGGTTACGCATACAATAATAATCGTCTTCTGGCAGCAGAAGCCTCGCCCGCAAGAGCCTTGGGTCGACAATGAAGATATTCGGGTTTCAACTGATCTACGGTGACTTTCTCGCCCGCAGTGTGCGTGGCATCTCCTGCGCGCCACCCACCGACCTCACATGACTGACAAATAACCCTGGTTAATTGATAAGAAATGATGAGGTGCCACCATGGCAGATTTATACGAAAACCCAATGGGCCTGATGGGCTTTGAATTCATCGAGCTGGCATCGCCGGTGCCGGGCACTCTGGAGCCGATCTTCGAGATCATGGGCTTCACCAAAGTCGCCACCCACCGCTCCAAGAACGTGCACCTGTACCGTCAGGGCGCGATCAATCTGATCCTCAACAACGAACCCAACAGCGTTGCGTCGTACTTCGCCGCCGAGCACGGTCCGTCCGTTTGCGGCATGGCGTTCCGCGTCAAGGATTCGCAAAAAGCCTACAACCGCGCACTGGAACTCGGCGCTCAGCCGATCCACATCGAAACCGGTCCGATGGAGCTGAACCTGCCGGCGATCAAAGGCATTGGCGGCGCGCCGCTGTACCTGATCGACCGTTTCGGCGAAGGCAGCTCGATCTACGACATCGACTTCGTGTTTATCGAAGGCGTTGATCGCAACCCGGTCGGTGCCGGCCTGAAAATCATGGCCTACTGGGCGAACTTCTACGAGAAGCTGTTCAACTTCCGCGAGATCCGTTACTTCGACATCAAAGGCGAATACACCGGCCTGACCTCGAAAGCGATGACCGCACCGGACGGCATGATCCGCATCCCGCTGAACGAAGAGTCGTCCAAAGGCGCGGGCCAGATCGAAGAGTTCCTGATGCAGTTCAACGGCGAGGGCATCCAGCACGTTGCGTTCCTCACTGACGACCTGATCAAGACCTGGGATCAGTTGAAGAAGATCGGCATGCGCTTCATGACCGCGCCGCCGGACACCTACTACGAAATGCTCGAAGGCCGTCTGCCGAACCATGGCGAGCCGGTTGATCAACTGCAATCGCGTGGCATCCTGCTCGACGGCGCCTCGGAGCAGGGCGACAAGCGTCTGCTGCTGCAGATCTTCTCGGAAACCCTGATGGGCCCGGTGTTCTTCGAATTCATCCAGCGCAAAGGCGATGATGGTTTCGGCGAAGGCAACTTCAAGGCTCTGTTCGAGTCGATCGAACGCGATCAGGTGCGTCGTGGTGTGCTAGCCACCGAGTAATCGGCCACTGAAATGAAAAATCCCGGCCTGCAGCGATGCAGGGCCGGGATTTTTTTGAAGATCAAAAGATCGCGGCCCGAGCCTGCGGCAGCTCCTACAGGGAAAATGCATTCCAAATGTAGGAGCTGCCGCAGGCTGCGATCTTTCGTTTTTACGGGCGGCGTTGCCGCGTCAGGTGTTTGAAGCCTTCGAAGATCAGCACCACAACCGCCAGCCAGATCGGAATATACGTCAGCCATTCCCCGGACTTGATGCTCTCACCGAGCAACAACGCCACGCCAAGCAACAGCACCGGCTCAACATAACTCAACAGGCCAAACAGACTGAACGGCAGCAATCGGCTGGCAATGATGTACACCACCAGCGCCGATGCACTGATCAGGCCGAGCAGCGGGATCAGCCACATCAGCCCCGGGTATTGATCAAACACGCCCAAGCCTTGCTCGCCGCCCTGCACAAACCACCAGGCGACCGGCAGCATCAGCGTCATATCCACCCACAATCCGCCGAGGTGGTCGGTTTTCAGGTATTTGCGCAGGACGAAATACAGTGGATAGCCGACCACGACCACCAGTGTCGCCCAGGAAAAACCGCCGACCTGATATAGCTCATTGAGCACGCCCAAACTGGCGAAGAACACTGCAATTTTCTGCAAATAAGACAGACTTTCTCCGTAGGCAATCCGTCCGGTCAGGACCATCGCCAGCGGCAGCAGAAAGTAGCCCAGCGACACGTCGAGGCTGTAGCCGTTGAGCGGCGCCCACATGAACAGCCACAGTTGCACACCGAGCAGGGCAGCCGAGACGCTCAACCCGGCGATCAGTTTTGGCTTTGCCGCGACCACACGAACCAGCTCCAGCACCCGCCGCCATTCCCCGGACACCAGCATGAACACGGTCATGCACGGTACGGTCAGCAGCATTCGCCAGCCGAAAATCTCTACGCCACTCAACGGTGTGAGCAACGAGGTGTAGTAATACATGACGGCAAACAGCACCGAGGCTGAAACCGATAGAGCGATACCTTTAGACAAACTGTCCTCGCGGGGGTTGATGGTCAAACGGGGCGCGAAGGATACGTGGTTTTTGTGCTGAATATTGGGCAAATGCTCAATATTCTTCACACACATTCCCCTGTATGAGCTGCCGCAGGCTGCGATCTTTGATCTCGCCTTTGAAAGTCGAAAGATCGCAACCTGCGGGCGTTCCTCCACAAGCGTAGTCAGTGGCAGGAAAACATCACTGAGCAACCTTCAACGGATTACCGAAGCGCTTGAGGTACATCTCGCCGAACTTGTAAGAGGCATAATCGGTGACGTGACCAATATCACGATAGACCGGCAAACCGTCGACGGTGGTCATGCAGGCGGCGTCTTTGCACTGCACGATTTTCGGGTCAATGACGATCAAGTCGGGATATTCAGCCTTCAGATCATTGAAGAGTTGTTCCAGTACCGGCTCTTTGGCACCTGACCATGGCGCCGTGGCGCAGAGGTTGCTTTGTTCGACACTGCCCATCAAACCGCGCAACTTGACCTGTTGCAGCAGGCAGGTGTTGATCCCCTCAGGCATAGGCAGCGTGTTCTCGAGAAGGACTGGAGTAGCACCGGATTCGACAATGATATCCAGAGCCTTGCGGATCGCTGTGCCGAGACGTTGTCTTGACAGTTCCGGGCTGCGCGGGTCATCGAGTTTGGTGACGATGTCATCGTCGAGATAGGCCTCCCAGAACTGACCCACGATCACATACTTGAAATGCCGCTTCGCGATCATGTCGTAATAGCGTTGAGCGGCGTTGTGGCATTTTTGATACAGCCCGTTGGTGTATTTACTCTCGTCATAGAGGTAGATCCCGGGCAAGGCCAGGCACGCCGGATAGCCCTGTGTGAGCACGGCAAGATTGGCATCCTTGGCCAATGTTTCAACAAAGCCCCAGTAATGATTCGAAAACGAATCGCCCATCAGCAGTATTTGCGGTGCAGCCTGTGCGGCGCCCGATATGCAGCCAGGATCGGCGCCATCGCTGACACCCAGGCATCCCTCGCGAGTGGCCGGAACAGACGCTTTCAAACCGTTGAACACGTCGTTGTAGCCTTGGTTGAAGCGGTTCGGCCAGCCTTCTTGTCTGACGCTGGCAGCGTGGAGCAGCGACAGGCCGATTGCCGGCACGATCATCAGCACGACCAGGGTTTTGGCAAAGCCGAGCCTGGCCTTTCGAAAGCGGTTTTCGATCAACACATAGCAGAGCCAGGCCGTGACGAACGTGGAGACGAAGTAAACGATCGTCATCGGCGGGGTGAGCGCGATGCCCATGTAACTCATCACCGCCAGGATCGGCCAGTGCCACAAGTACAAGGAGTACGAGAGCGTGCCGATAAACACCAGGGGTTTGAACGCAAGCAGTTTTGAAGTGATGCTCGCATCGCCAACACCCTGGAACAGTAGGGCTGCCGTTGCGAGGCACACGGCAATGGCGTGATATCGCGGAAAGCCCGGCAGGATATCTTCCAGGGTGGCGCAGTAGATGATCGTCGCCAGCGAAAGCGCGCAGACCAGCGTGGCGCTCAGGCGATTGAGCCTGAACGTGTCCGTGCTGAAGATGACCGCACAAGAGCCAATCATCAATTCGAAAATTCGCGCGGTGAAGAAGTAATAGTTTTTTTCAGGAGCCGTGTAAGACAGGTACAGGGCGAGCGCCATTGCCGCCAGGGTCAAGCCGAGCACCGCTGCTTTGAAAAGGCTTTTCGCCAGATAACGGTAGAGCAACCAGAGGCCCAGTGGCAGCGCCAGGTACCACTGCCATTCGATGGCCAGCGACCAGGTGTGCAAGAGCGGCAGACTGGCCGCATCGGGCGTGGCGTAACCCGTGGTGACTTTGGAAAAGTACTGGTTGGAGATGATCAGCGACGTGTATTTCTCGCTTTTGAGAAAATCCACATAGTCATCGGGCAAATACAGCAGCGTGGTGACTATCAGCGTTACGACCAGCAACGCAATCACGGCCGGTTGCAAGCGCCAGATTCGACGCGTGTAGAACCCCGAGAAAGTGAACGTGCCGTTGTTCAGCGACTTCATGATGATTGCGGTGGTCAGATAACCCGAGATCACGAAGAAGATATCGACGCCAATAAACCCTGACGGGAAGAACGCCAGGCCGCCGTGAAAAATCAGCACCAACAACACCGCGATTGCGCGCAGCCCATCGATATCCGCACGGTAATCAATCGAAGGTTTGCGATCCACCGCAGTTGCGGTCGCTGCCGGCGCAGGAAGCTTATCGGCAAACAGTTTGAACAGCAGCCCGCGCAAAGGCTTCCTGGTTACCTCAACGGGGCGATTGAGCATGTATTAAATCCCTGGTTATTTCTGAACGCTCAATCAAATCATCCGTTTGATCGCGCTTGCTTCAACGAAAAACAGCCGATTGTATCGGCTGTTGCTGGACAAGGGAAAACGCTTAAACCAGATGCGGTTTACGCCCCGACACAAAATGACTGACATCGTTGAACCCCGGCGTCGATGCGTGGCCCGGCGTCACCAGCGAATCGATGAAAGCCTCATCGGCTGCGGTGATCTTCACGGCCTGTGCCTTGGAATACGCATCCCATTGCGCTTCGGTGCGCGGCCCGACAATCGCCGACGTCACGGCACTGTTGTTCAACACCCAGGCAATCGCAAACTCCACCATCCCGACGCCGCGCTGCTCGGTGTACCGCTGAATCTGCTGGGCAATGCGCAGTGATTCCACGCGCCACTCGGTTTCCAGAATGCGTTTGTCCTGACGCCCGGCGCGGCTATTGGCGTCCGGCTGCACATCCGGCGCGTATTTGCCGCTGAGCACGCCACGGGCCAGCGGACTGTAAGGCACCACACCCAAGCCGTAGGTTTGCGCCGCGGTGATCTGCTCGGTCTCGGCCTGACGGTTGACGATGTTGTACAACGGCTGGCTGATCACCGGGCGGTCCACGCCGAGTTTATCGGCGATGCGAATCACCTCGGCAATCCGCCAGCCGCGATAGTTCGACAAACCCCAATAACGAATCTTGCCCTGACGAATCAGATCGCCAATCGCCGACACGCTCACTTCCAGCGGCGTGTTGTGGTCTTCGCGGTGCAGGTAATAAATGTCGAGATAGTCCGTGCCGAGCCGGGTCAGGCTGGCATCGATGCCATTGAAAATGTGTTTGCGGCTCAAACCGCTGCGATTCGGCACACCGTCCACCGGGCCGAAACCGACCTTGGTTGCCAGCACCCACTCATGCCGATGACGGGCAATCGCTTCACCGACGATCTCTTCGGAACGGCCGTTGGTGTAGACGTCGGCGGTGTCGATGAAATTGATGCCCTGATCCCAGGCCTTGTCGATGATACGCAGCGAATCCTCAGCGCTGGTCTGCTCGCCAAACATCATCGTGCCAAGGGTGAGGGTGGACACCTGCAAGCCCGAGTGCCCGAGTGTGCGAAAGCTCATGCCGAAATCCTTTTGTCGGTGGGAAAGGGTTAATCAAATACCAGAAGCGTGCGATGCGGCAAAGTGAATTATTGGCTCAATGCTGCGCAGCGCTGTTGCAGAAACGCCTGCAACACCCTTACCCGTTCCGACACCTGCACCCGATGCGGACACAGCAAATTGAATGGCACGCTTTCACCTTGCCAGTCATCAAACAACGTCACTAACCGCCCAGCGCGGACATCTTCAGCAATGTCGAGCCAAGCCTTGTACGCGGTGCCATGCCCGGCCAGCGCCCAGCGTCGGGCGACTTCACCGTCATCGCTGAGATAGTCGCCACGGACATCGACGTCCAGCGTTTCATCGCCGCGGCTGAAACGCCAGCTGTTGTAGGGCCGGCCATTACGCAGGTAGAGCAGGGCGCTGTGCTCGCTTAGTTCGCCGGGATGTTGCGGGGTGCCATGGCGTGCCAGATAGTCAGGGCTGGCGCAAGCGACGCGCCGGTGTTGCGGCAGAATCGGCAACGCTACCAGCGTCGAATCGCTCGGTACGCCAAAGCGCAGTGCAACATCGACAGTTTCGCGGAACAGATCGGCGTGGCGGTCGTTGAGCAGCAGTTGTAGTCGAATATGCGGGTGTTCGAGCTTGAAATCGTCGAGCCACGGCAACAACACGTTGCGCCCGAAGTCCGACGGTGCGGCCAGTTGCAACACGCCGCTCAGGCCTTCGTTTTGCTGCTTGATTGCCTGTTCGCCCTCCGCCAGCGCCGCCAGTGCCAGGCGCACGCTTTCAAGATAACGCCGGCCTTCTTCAGTCAGACGAATGCTGCGGGTGGAGCGTGCGAACAAACGGATACCGAGGCGGGTTTCCAGGCGCTTCAGCGCGATACTGGCGGCGGCCGGGGTCAGCTCCAGCGCGCGAGCGGCAGCGGAAATGCTGCCGGCATCGGCAACGCGGACGAAGATCTCCAGATCGAGAATTGAGCTCATTGCTAAAAATCCTTTAAAGATCTTTGCGTTTTTGCGGGATTTTTTCGTGATTGGCAAGGATGGATACTGCAATCAATCAATAATCGCAGGAGAGGCGCATGAGCTGGACATTCGATCATCTGGCGTTCAATACCGCTGACGGGCAGAGCTTGCAGGACGATTTCGCCAAGTTGCTCGGGCTCAAGCCGGGCCGGCGACCGCCGTTTCCGTTTCCCGGGCGCTGGCTGTATCAGGATGAACATGCCGTGGTGCATGTGATTGAGCGGCCGTTGCCGGATGACACGGAATTGAGCCACATCGCGTTTCGTACTGATGAGCCGGCGGAAACGGTGTTGCAGCGGGTGCGTGAGAGTGGATTGCCGTATCAATTGGCGCAGGTACCGGGCGATGGGATTGCGCAGATTTTTGTGCAAATGCCGGGTGGTCTGGTGATTGAGCTGGACGCATTAGAAGCCCCTCACCCTAACCCTCCCGAAATGTCGGACCGCCCGAAGGGAGAGGGGACTGACCGAGGTGTTTGAACGAGCTACGCCGACGTGCAATACCGAGTTGAACTCAAATCTTGAAAAGCACCAAAATCGGCTCCCTTTCCCCGAGTCGAACTCAGGTCTTGAAAAGCCCACAGATCGGCTCCCTTTCCCCCTCGCCCCGTTGGGGGCGGTCCGACGTTTCGGGAGGGCTGGGGTGAGGGGGAAAAGATCTCCAGAACACCACAAAACCCAAGTCGGACACCCAATAAAAAACGGCCCTGAAAAAGGCCGTTCTACTCTGCATCAAAAACTCAAGCCCGCAACGTCCGCGTCATGCGCAGCGCCAGCAAACTCCCGCCAACAATCACCCCCGCCAGCAGATACAGCGCGGCATCGGTCGACCCCGTGCTGTCCTTGACCCAACCCACCAGATACGGACTGAGGAACCCGGCCATCTGCCCCATCGAGTTGATCAACGCCAGCCCACCGGCCGCAGCACCCGCACTCAACATCGCCGTCGGCACCGGCCAGAACATCGGCAGGCCAGTCAGCGCACCCATGGTGGCAATGGTCAGACCGAGAATCGCAATCGCCGGGTTAGCCGCGAAGTTCACCGCAATCACCAGACCGATCGCGCCCATCAGCATTGGCACCACCAAATGCCAGCGACGCTCCTTGCGCAAGTCCGCCGAACGCCCGACCACCAGCATGAACACCGCCGCCAGCAAATACGGAATCGCACTCAGCCAGCCGATCACCAGGTTATCGCTGAAGCCGAGGTTCTTGATGATCGACGGCAGCCAGAAGTTGATCGCGTACACGCCACTCTGGATGCAGAAATAGATCAGGCCAAACGCCCAGATCGCCGGGTTCTTGAACACCGCCAGCAGCGAGTCGGACGTAGTCTTCGGCTTGTTCGCCAAATCTTCCGCCTGATCCGCTTCGAGCACGGCGCGCTCATGCGGGCTCAGCCATTTGGCGTTGGCGAAGCTGTCGCTCAGGAGGAAATAGGCGAGGGCGCCGAGAATGACGGTAGGAATGCCTTGCAGCAGAAACATCCACTGCCAGCCCGCCAAACCACCTTGCCCTGCGGCGAAGTGATTGAGAATCCAGCCAGAGAACGGACTACCGAGCAATCCGGAAACCGGGATCGCCGACATGAACAACGCCATGATCCGGCCACGGCGGAAGGTCGGGAACCACTGCGAGAGGTACAACACGACGCCCGGGAAGAACCCGGCTTCGGCCGCACCGGTGAACAGGCGCAGCGTGTAGAACTCGGTCGGGGTGGTGACGAACAACAGGCAGGTCGACAGCGTGCCCCAAGTGATCATCATTACCGCGATCCAGCGCCGTGGGCCGAATTTGGTCAACGCCAGATTGCTCGGCACGCCACACAGCACGTAGCCGATAAAGAAGATACCGGCCCCGAGGCCGTACACGGTTTCGCTGAATTTCAGCGCGTCGAGCATCTGCAGTTTGGCAAATCCAACGTTGACCCGGTCGAGGTAGTTGAACAAGTAGCAGATGAAAATGAAGGGGATCAAACGCAGGGTGATGCGTTTGTAGACGGCGTTTTTATCGTCATCGATGGTCTGGGTAGCTGCGGCGCTGTGCGACATAGCGGCTCTCTCTTTATTATGATTTTTTGCGATGCAAAGGGTAACGTTGATCGCCCCGAGAGTCTCGGTCACCTTTGGCCGGATTGTCTTTGTGCCTGAGCACAGGGTTTGCCACCAGACCCTGTGCGGGTGAACAACTGCCAGTGCCGAAATTTAAGGATTGCCGCCGTTATGTTCGAACTCGATCACGACCTCGCCCAGGACATCGTCGACCGGGCCATGGCCATTTTGCCCTACAACGTCAACGTCATGGACAGCCAGGGGCTGATCCTCGGCAGCGGCGAACCGGAGCGCATCAACACCCGTCACGAAGGCGCGCAACTGGTGCTGGCCAATGGTCGCGTGGTCGAGATCGACGCGCAGACGGCCGTGCATTTGAAGGGCGTACAACCGGGCATCAACCTGCCGCTGTTACTCGATCAGCGCTTGATCGGCGTGCTCGGCATTACCGGCGAACCGGAGCAACTGCGCACGTATGCGGAACTGGTGCGCATGACCGCCGAAATGCTCGTCGGCCAGCGCAATCAGCAGGCCGAACAGCAATGGCGGCGCCAGCGTTGTGATGATTTGCTCGCGCTGCTGTTGAGCGAGGCGGGTGACTCGCCGCGTCTGGTCGATGAAGCGCAGCAACTCGGGCTTAAACCGCAACTGACGCGGGTGCCGTATCTGTTCGAGCTGGGCCTTGAACATGGGCCGGGGCAAACCGTCGAGGCGCTGAGTGCCTGGCTGATGTCGCGTTATCCCGATAGCTGGTGCGTGAGTTCGGCGAAGTCATCGCTGCTGTGGTGTCGCCCGGCGAATCAGACCGTCGAGCACGACCGCTTACTGGAAAAACTCGACGGCCTCGGCTGGAAGATTCTGCGCATCGCCGTGGGCGGGCAGGCCGATGGACTGGCCGGGTTACGTCGGTGTTATCGGCGGGTTGGTGATTTGCTCGCCTATGGCCGGGAAGTGTTGCCGCACTCGCGATTGCTGACGCTGAACCGCTATCGCTTGCCGGTGATGTTGTGGCGGCATCGCAATGACGATGCGCTGGACGAATTGCTCAAGCCGCTGCGCAAGGTGATCGCCAAGGACGGCAACGGCCAGTTGCTGGCGACGCTGCGCAGTTGGTGCGAGCACGATGGTCAGAGTCAGGCGTGTGCCGATGCGTTGGGGATTCATCGCAACAGTTTGCGTTATCGGATGGAGCGGATTGCTGAACTGAGTGGGGTTGATCCGTTGCGGCTGGACGGGATGTTGGCGCTGTATCTTGGGGTGCAGCTATTACCCCAGACAGATCTGTCGGCATGAGGTGATTTTGAGGCCGCCATCGCTGGTAAGCCAGCTCCCACAAGGGTTGATGGTGTTCACTACATTTGTGTTCACCGACAATCCCTGTGGGAGCTGGCTTGCCAGCGATGGCGGCCGAACATTCACCGCCACTTTCCCTGTCTTTGTGAAAATGAACAATAAACGCCCCCGCCACTTGTGCAGCGGACCGGCGTCAACGCTCAGGCAGACTGGCAGCATGAGGGGCATTGCAACCGGAGAATTCGCATGAAGATCGTCATCGCCCCCGATTCGTTCAAGGACAGCCTCAGTGCCCAAGGCGTCGCCGAAGCCATTGCCCTCGGCCTTGCTCAGGTCTGGCCGCACGCGACCTTGGTCAAATGCCCAATGGCTGATGGTGGCGAAGGCACGGTCGAATCGATCCTTGCCGCGTGCGAAGGCGAGCTGCGCCGCACCCGCGTGCGCGGCCCTTTGGGCACAGCCGTCGACGCTGCATGGGGCTGGTTGCCGCACAACCACACCGCAATCATTGAAATGGCCGAGGCCAGCGGCTTGCAATTGGTACCGCTGGGGCAGCGTGATGCCTGCATCAGCAGCACTTTCGGTACCGGCGAACTGATTCGCGCAGCGCTGGATGCCGGCGCGCAACGGGTGATTCTGGCGATTGGTGGCAGCGCGACCAATGACGGCGGCGCCGGTGCGGTGCAAGCGTTGGGCGTGAAGTTGCTCGATGCGCAAGGACAGACGTTGGTACCCGGCGGCTTGGCCTTGGCGCAACTGGCGCGTGTCGATTTGAGCGAACTTGACCCGCGACTGGCGCACGTGCGCTTCGATATCGCAGCGGACGTCAATAACCCACTCTGCGGTCCGCACGGAGCTTCCGTGATTTTCGGCCCGCAGAAAGGTGCCTCACCGGCGCAAGTGCAGCAACTCGATCAGGCCTTGGGGCACTTCGCCGAACTGTGCGCGCAGGCGTTGGACAAAGATGTGCGTGATGAGCCGGGCAGCGGCGCGGCAGGTGGTTTGGGGTTTGCGGCCAAGGCCTTTCTCAGTGCGCAATTTCAAGCCGGGGTTGAAGTGGTTGCCGAACTGGTCGGCCTCGCCGAAGCCGTCAAAGGTGCCGATCTGGTGATCACCGGGGAAGGGCGCTTCGATGCCCAGACCTTGCGTGGCAAGACGCCGTTCGGCGTTGCGCGGATTGCCAAACGGCATGACGTGCCAGTGATTGTCATTGCCGGTACTTTGGGCGAGGGTTACCAAGAACTCTACGAGCACGGCATCGACGCGGCATTCGCTGTGACCAGCGGCCCGATGTCCCTGGAACAGGCCTGCGCCGAAGCACCGCGCCTGTTGCGTGAACGCGCGACGGACATCGCCCGTGTCTGGCAGCTCGCTATCGACCGCTGAGCCTGATCAGCTGCCGAAGGCTGTGATCTTTTGATACTGCTTTTAAACGTCAAAAGATCGCAGCCTCGTTCCACTCGACAGCTCCTACACAAAACAACCAACTGTGTTTCATTGCTGTAACACCCTGAAAAATAGTTGCTCTTGACCCGCAATCTTCCTAAAGCCTGGCCGATACAGCTAACAGGCGCGCACATAACTTCCTAAAACAGTGACGCCGGACTGGACCCGCCCCCCTCGGGCCAGTGATGACGCATGGACGCTCGTAGTTTCTATCTTTCGAGAGCTCAACTATGTCCCTGCGTAACCTGAATATCGCGCCCCGTGCCTTCCTCGGTTTTGCCTTTATCGCCTTGCTGGTGATCGTGCTCGGCGTGTTCGCCGTTAACCGCATGTCGATCATCCGTCAGGCCTCCGTCGAGATGGATTCGACGCAACTTCCCAGCGTGACCCAGCTCAGCGTAGTGACTGAAAACGTTCTGCGTCTGCGGATTCTGTCGTTCCGTGTGCTGGTCAACCGCGAAGCGGCCGGTTTGCAGGAGGCGCAGGCCCGCATCGGCGTTCTGGTCGACAAGGTTCGCGCCGCGCAGGCCAGTTACGCCGCATTGCCGGCCGGTCCGGAAGAACGGGCGTTGTACCAGAGCTTCGCGACCACGCTGGACAACTACCTGCAAGCGCAGAACCAGATGATGGACCTGTCCCGTCAGGACAAACTCGACGAGATGCGTACCCTGATCAACACGCGGATCAAGGACGGCACCGACCAGATGGGCGAGCAGCTCAACAAACTGATCGCGATCAACGCCGCTGACGCTAAAGCTGCGTCGATCCAGGCCGGTGAACACTACGACAGCGCCATCACCGGGATCATTATTGTCGCCGTAGTGGCGGCGCTGGCCACCGTGTTGCTGGCCTGGCTGCTGACCCGCAGCATCGTCACGCCGCTAAACCGCGCCGTGCAGGCCGCGCAAACCATCGCCAGCGGCAACCTGACCAAAGCAATCGAAATCGACGGCAAAGACGAACCGGCCCGCCTGCTGGAAGCGCTCGCGGCGATGCAGAATAACCTGCGCAAAACCATCGAACAGATCGCCGGCTCCGCCACGCAACTGGGC
>Ga0307510_10003344_pt1 | contig 18671 bp, 14 predicted proteins | sample 12_EM_MG_FD_207224 | JGI IMG/M metagenome (GOLD analysis project Ga0307510, IMG submission 207224) | Populus trichocarpa ectomycorrhiza microbial communities from riparian zone in the Pacific Northwest, United States - 12_EM | ecosystem: Host-associated > Plants > Roots > Unclassified | place...
ACTTGAAATCCTCTGATACAATTGGCCACTGTTAATATGTGCCCTAATGCACACTAATGCATGGCTGGGTGCCGATCATTTTACCATCGTCTCTCTTCTGAACTTTGAAAACCCCTAGTAAGGACAAGTAGCTATTATTTACCTAAAGTAGCGTACAAGTACCGTCTAAAGTCTACGAGTAGTAGGTTTTCCAAACACACCTGCGAGGCAACGCCGTGTTTTAACCATCTAGCACCAAGAATTTAGGACAGTGGAAAATTAGGTGCACCGTCTACAAGAGGGGAATAACCTAGGGCACCCTCAAGAGAGTGCCCCACAGCTCAACGATAGTTCACAGCTCAACGATAGATTTATTTGTATGGAAATTTAAGAATTACGAACCACTACTAAACATCCTCTGATGCTTTTAAAGCCCTTCTAACTTTCCCATACATTGTTTTAAGTCTTTGCAAATAAGTCTTCCATTTTTTTCCCTCTCTTTTTCAACTTTTATCTTCGTGTGGTGAGAAATTTTATTTCAAATCTATCGTTGAGCTGTGACTATCGTTGAGCCGTGAGGACTCCATTGGAATGCCGTAGTTCGAAGGTCGCTTAGCGTCTTTCGAAGTGGCGGGAACCTTGGCACGGTTACCAGTTGTAACGCCACCTTCTAGATTTACCACAGGTAAACGGCCCCTAGGTATCGTACTCGTATATGATATATGATAAGTCTACACCAAACCTTTCTGATGTGTGAGCCGCAAAACCTAAGTTACATACCACCCGGCTTAAAGAATCAAAACATAGTTCCTCCTGAGATCAATGCGGGTGAGCAAGCGCACTCGCACTGGGTTCCGGGAAGATAAGCACCATCCTTTTTACAAGTAAATTTAATATTAGCCGCAACTGCTAAGCGCAGTGAGCACAGCACAGTGCTCCTGCATCGCAGAGGGGCGCGGGGTTGCTTTAGGTTGCCCTATCTCTCATACCATAGTCTATCTTTCTACTTATGCTCGAGTACAGAAGGATATTTGAGTAAAGGGTTTTCTTTGAGCTCAGGGAGAGACTAATTGAAAAGATCTTGACCTGTTAGGAATTCAGATAACTTGAGCAGGCTTCTGCTATTGCCGATGAACTCCACTGAAAAAGCATCAACCAGCCCGGAGGTATTCTTGAAACAGAAAGTGAATTAAGCTGACCATGGAAGCCTCCCTTTCTACCACAACCAGTCCTTGACAGAGGTTAGTAATTTACTACATGGCATAGAAATTCGAATTCTGGGGTGGTTTCCCAAACCGTATAAAACGGAGTGAGAATGTGTGGTTTCAACAGATAGCCGGCTGGTGATCTAGGGTGTTAGAAGTGATAGGTAGGGAGTAGGGACTGATAAGGAGTAGGCGTAACCGGGTACGAAAGGTATTGGGGGTAGCTTTACAGAATGTGAACAAGAGGGAAAAGAAAGGCGAAATAAGAGTTGTGGTAAAACCAGTTCGATTGATTTGGACCGGAAAGAAAAGACTGTGTGTAAGAGAAGAGAGAGGAGATTTGAAAGGGCCCAAGAAACCCAATACCAATGACAACCATCACAGCTCTATGACTAAGCAGCAACACTCCGGCATACCTTCCGCGATATTTACAATAGGGTTCTAGGCACCGGTATACGTGTAGTTCAGCCTAGAAGTACGGTATCATATAGTAGTTGACCGACGCGTTTGACGGATGTCTCTTTCTGCAGTCGGTCAACCCAATCAGCGAGGCTAAGTTTCTTGCGCTAGCCTAGGGCTATTCCACAGCCGAGCACTAGAAAAAATCTTTCTACATTCCCCAAGGAGATGGATTATCCCATTTTCACACCGCCGGTGGAACTGCCGCAGGAAAAAAGACCCCTAGCCGACCAGCACTCATCCCGCAAAGTAGGAAATTTGTACCACAAGACCTCACTTTTAATGAGCCGGACCTAGCAAGTACTACATCTGACCTGAAAGGTGGTTCCGTCGAACTCCCTCTGGCTGGCTTCAAGACCTCATTGACCATTCAGAGAACTGTGTTTTCTCCATCCACTCCACCAAGTGTTGGACATACTTTTTTCCTTGACCAAACACTGGAGTACTGGTATCTGACCGATTTACCTCTACTTGCATTATTCGCACTACACACAGGTAATTTTGACCAACCAAACCAGAGTTGGGCTAACTTTATCTTATACCCCATTACTGACCAGTATCAACCTAAAAATATCCTACTGGGGGAAAAATTTAAAAAAACTTGTTTGAAACACAGAAATCGGGTGGCCTGGGCTGCTAAACACTCCAAGAACTCCTGACTCCCTTGTCACGTTTTCCGGCTTTCTTTGTCTATCACGGGCATCTCCATCCCCCGCTGCTGTTACTCGTAAAATTACTACGTATACCCAGCCCTTCGACAAACCTCTCCACCTTCCCCTAATCCTACCATCCTCATTCTAACCAGTAATCCTTCTTTATTAACACAAGTAACGGCCTCACGGGTATCTTCCACAATCCTAAAATCAATTGAGTTGGTGAAGTGTGATCCTAAGTTGCTCGGGTTCACCAACCTTTGCCCGGAGGATTTCGCTTTGGTTCCAGAGAGCACGTCCGATCCTAGAAATTCTTTGGAGGGATAAAGTTTTCGTAACTTCCCCCGCTATGCACTTGGGCAATCGGTGCTTGCCAATCTAAATTAGAGTTCACCTTTCTGCACCAGAGCATCACCTCCGGATGGTAATACCCACCGTTCTCTATCAGGCTAGGGCCTCAAAGCTAGCAAGCGAATATGCTCAATGGAGGGCCGATTGACCTACTAATAAGGTGGCCGGCCCTGCCACAGGTGTGCTTCCATCCCCACATATGTCTTCTACAGCATTCTCAATGCTCCATCCGTCCTTTTTAGAAGTAGGATGGGACGGGCTATCGCCCATAGTCCGTCATTTTGGGGGGTGAGCGGACTCCCCATGCCCAAAAGCCGAAGACCCTGACGAACTAGGGCCGGGGAATCCTGTACGGTACCAGCTCTGGCAACTATGTTAGGCCCTCACACCCCCGCCGTCCTTTATATTGTACCAATGAAGAGCACTCCGCACAGTGTCGCACAACTTTATTTGCCCGCCACCTGCGAACCCGCCTAACTTGGGTACCCCATATCGGTAGGTGCCCCCCATCCTATAGAGTTGGTGATATGGTAACTAGCTCTGCAATACCGCCTTGGATTGTGTAATGCACCTAAACTTGTGATTAATAGAAGGGGAGCAGATAAAACCCGAAAATTTATTCCCGAGCAGAAGCTCATCCACAAATCAGACTCCGAGATTCCTACCCAGGCCATTCATTCTACTTATTTAACCAGATTTCCAAGTGAAGATTCAGAGCTGAAATCATGAAACATCACCCTTCTCATCCACCGCCGCCCCCTGCCGTCGATTATCTCTCCCGGCAGTCCCTCGGCACCGCCTACAGTCCAACTAGTGCCCCATCGCCGAAGAGCATTGTCTCGTCCTACGCTGTCCGCCGTCCGAGTCAAAGGCGGCTATTCTGGGACTCCGCTACCCGAGACTGACTCCAAGAGGCAGTCCAATCTCGCCCGGTGGTCTTGACAGTCCCACCGCGAGTCCCCGAAGGACCCCTTGACCGTTGGGAGCACTCAAAACACTTGCAAATGCTATTCGAAAATCTCAATCGCATGAATGATCTCTTCAGTACTCGGCTCTGATGGAACGAACCCTGGGAGGGGGTTGAAGAGAACATCAGAGACCGCCGCCTGATGTGCGGATCTTAAGGGATTTATGTTAGGGCTAGAGTTGATACTAGAACCAGTCTAACCGGTCAGTTTTCCTTGACGGTTCCCCGCAGGACCCCCGAACCGTTGGGAACATTAGTCTTTCCTGTTACCTCGTTAGGTGGTGGTATGGTACGTTAACAAAATTAACGGCGCACCAATGATCAGGAAAAGTTTCGGCGACAACAGCACTTTCCCACCAAACCTACTATTGTCGCGATGAATTAAAAAAAGTAAATGTGTAGTGGAATAGATACAGGAAATTGATATGATTTAGGGAAATTTCTTCAGGTGGGTCGAGGGTGGAGGGGCGTTGCGTCGCTAGTGATCTCTGGTGCGCCGTTATTTTTGTTAACTGACCATACTAACAAGCTACTGCCGTTATTGGTGGTTCCTGTGGAAATTATGCTCGCAGCATCAATAAGCTGGACTATTGTTTCCGCGCTGGTGGCCCTGATGGGTTGCCCAGAAAGGTCCCACGAGTCACCCTAGAGTCTAATTGGACAGGGAGTAAACCCACTGTTGTCGATGACCGCCGTGTCTAGCATGAAGGGTCCGAAGAATGCAGTGTTCCCTGTTGTCCGGTCCGTTAGTCATCGGGGTAGGACAGGACGGATTACGACTCATAGTCCGTCTTTTTGGGGGCGCTAAGACGGACTACGTCTGTGAAGGTGGGTACCGGACGGACTGCAGTGGGCTATAGTCCTATAGCTTGGACCTCCGGTACCAGCCCAAATTGAAATCATGCACCTCCGAAGGAATCCTTATAAAATCATGATACATCACTCGTACCGTCCCCTACCTAGCGTCCCTGTCGGAAATGTCTCCTCTATGTGATGGCAGATACGGAAGTGTTCGGCCAGTTGCTTGGCCGCTTAGGGATTAAGGATCTAGGAAATGACCGCGGTCATATTGATATACATTCATGCTGCGCATAGCTATAAGCACGCCTATCTCAGGCGCGTCTATAAGTGAACAAGAAAGTGAAAACAACCATTCCTCGCCTGCTTTCCTTGATCATTCCCATTACTTTATACTTCGATTCCAGCCTTGGTCGTGCGTCCTCCAATAGTCCCCTGCTGTCCCCTGCTGTCCCCTGTAGTCCCCGGCTGTCCTCCAGGGACTCCGGCGGTCCCACACAATCCCCGGAAGTCCCCTGCCGTCGTTGGGTGCCCCCGTCTCACAGTCCACCAGGTCAAAGCCGGAATGTGGCACTTGTGGTAAAAGTTTGGTGAGCTGCGTCATTAACCGGGGGAGTTTATAACCAAGTGTGTATATCTACCAGCCTGATTTTCTTATCAGGATGGAACATGTGAGTGGCTCTCAAGGAACTCTATCCCCAACGTCTAACGCACAATATAGTTCTTTTATTCGTCGTTCAAATGTCTGTTCCATATCTTATCTTTTTTGTTTGCCTCTCTCTCTTGCTATTTAGGACCTATTCCACTCATTAACTGTGCAACCTATCAAAAGGTATAACCCAACCTTCGAAGACTCTTCATCTACTCCCACATTTCCAGTCTTGTAGCTATTCGACAGGTTTCCAACATACTTATTTGAGTAACTACAGATGCGATTAGTTACCATATTGTCAGTACTAGTATTCAATGCACCAAATCGGCACCGGGGCTTGATCTTCCATACCCTATTGCTAAGGCATTCATAGAGGATGAGGTTCAGTGACAAGTGAGATAGTAGTCTAGCAATGCCGGAATTTATCAAAAAGACAGACGCCTCATCCAGCCACCAAACAAAATCCGGCATGCTTTCTTGTGCTGGGCTGGCTCATTATCTTCACAAGCGACCGCTAGCAAAACATTTCCATTATGAGGACATACATTGCCTCATTTTCACATATCAAGAAAACTACCTCTGGAAATGAAATCCGTCGCCTATTAGGAACCCGCCGTAGATTTGTCAGGTAGGAAATTGTGTAACAGGGATACACTGCCGTTTTCTCTATCTATATCTAAACGACCCTCATATCTACACTATAGATAGGGCGGGGGAGGGAAAAGAGGGAATTGTGGAAAAATTAAAGAAACAATCGATCTGCAAAGGGAACATACAACTAAAAGGCAAGGAAAAGAGGGCAAATATGACGGAAATTTTGAACTATTCTGGCTTGTTTTAATGTAATAGAAATATCTCCCACTCAGGCCCAAACTCTAGACTATAAACTGAAATTGATAAATCCTGACTTGGCTGTACAAGAAAATCCGTGAAGAGTTTGGATGGGATACTTCCTTTGACCAAAAGAAACTATTTAAGCTATGGTTCTGTCATAGGCATATTGAGGAAACGGGAAACAGGAATTGGCGCAGGGTCGGGGCTGGGATCGCGGGAGGAAGCTGGGTGGGGGTGAGAGAGGGGAGACTATGGCGGCGACAGGCGTGCTATGAAGTTGAGGGGATGATGGCTGCTCGCCCTCATGGCAGCCTTGGGGCAGCGGATCCTAGAGGCTGGAGTAGAGCTATCACTCCCTGGCGCCCTTCCTCAGTAGCTTGATCGAGTGGTGTTTTGCCGTCCTTATCTAATTTGTTGGGGTTGACGTCGTCCCGTTCGAGTAGTATTTTCACCACCTCCTCTTGCCCATTCCCAGCAGCACGAAAGAGTGGTGTTCGGCCGTTGATAGTTGGTGTGTCAGGGTTGACGTCGTGTCGTCCGAGTAGAATTTTCACCACTCCCTTCCAGCCAGAGGCGGCTGCACCGAAGAGTGGTGTTCGGCCATCGTTATCAGAATTGTCAGAGTTGACATCGTCTCGTCCGAGTAGTATTTTCACACCTCCCTCCCACCCATTCCAAGCAGCAACAGAGAGGGGCGTTTGGCCGCCGTTATCTGGTTTGTCGGGGTTGACGTCGTCTCGTCCGAGTAGCATTTTCACCACTCCCTCGTGCTCACTCGAAGCAGCCTCCCAGAGTGGTGTTCGGCCATCGTTATTTGGCTTGTTGGGGTTGACGCCGTCGTGTCCGAGTAGCATTTTCACCACTCCTACGCGCCCGCTCGAAGCAGCCCGCCAGAGTGGTGTTCGGCCATCGTTATCTGGCTTGTTTGGGTTGACGCCGTCGTGTCCGAGTAGCATTTTCACCACTCCCGCGCGCCCGCTCGAAGCAGCCCGCCAGAGTGGCGTTCGGCCGTAGTTATCTGGCTTGTCGGGATCAACCCCGCCTCGTCCGAGTAGCATTTTCACCACTCCCTCGTGCCCACTCCAAGAAGCCCGCCAGAGTGGTGTTTGGCCGTTGATATCTGGTTTGTTGAGATTGACTTCCTTTCGCCTGAGTAGCATTTTCACCACTCCTTCGTGCCCACTCCAAGAAGCCCTCCAGAGCGGTGTTTGACCGTAGTTATCTGGTTTGTCGGGATTGACTTCCTTTCGTCCGAGTAGCATTTTCACCACTCCCTCGTGCCCATTCGAAGCAGCCTGCCAGAAGGGTGCCTGGCCGTTGATATCTGATTTGTCGGGGTTGACGTCGTCTCGTCCAAGTAGCATCTCCGTCACCGGTTCGTGGCCGTTCGCGGCAGCCCACCAGAGTGGCGTTCGGCCATGGTTATCTGGTTTGTCGGGATTGAGATCGCCTCGTCCAAGTAGCCTTTTCGCCACACCCTCGTACCCATTCGAAGCAGCCAACCAGACTGGTGTTTGGCCATTGTTAGCTGGCCTGTCGGGGTTAACGTCGCCTCGTCCAAGTAGCATTTCCACCACCCGTTCGTGACCGCTCAAGGCAGCTTGCCAGAGCGGCGTTTGGCCGCTGTTATCTGTTTTGTCGGGCTTGATGTCGTCTCGCCCGAGTAACATTTTCACTACTCCCTCGTGCCCATTCCGAGCAGCCCAATGGAGTGGTGTATTGCCCCTAAAGTCCATTTGGTTGATATCACAACCTTCCATCTGTACCAAACCAGCTACAATCTCAACAATCCCGAAGAAGGATGCACAATGTAGACCACTGAACAGGGGGGGGTTATCGAAATCCCTAGCATACCAATACATCCCCTGTGCCTCCAAGAGGATTTCAGCGGATATATGGCAATTGTATTCGCCAAATAGCCTCAGCGCAAGCTGTTTCGCGCACTCTGAAATGTCCCTTTTGGCGTAAACTCCCCAATAGAGAGAAGAATATTCGAGAAATGGTGCGTCTCGGAGATCGGGGGAGGAACAAGTCGAAAGGGCCTTGACCTGCTGGGAATTCAGGTAACTTAAACAGGTTTCTGCCATTGTCGAATGAGCTGCACCGAAAAGGTCGGAATGAACCCGGAGGTATTCTTGAAGCGTAAAGTGGACTAAGCGGACCGTGGAAGTCTCCTTTTCTACAACAACGAGTCCTTGACAACAGGCTAATACTGTGCCTATTGAAGGGACATTGTCAGTATTGAGATTCGGTGAGCCTATTTCGACCGCTAGGGCGTGGCACAACTCATCGGCCTTCAAGGGCCGCTCCGCGTGAGATATCCACATCAAAGCAGCCATGCCAAGCCTCGCTTTTTCCACCCCTTGTCCCTTTATCCTGCCCAGCGTTGCGCCATACGCATTCCCAAACCCTAAGCCACCGGCCATTGCGCTGAGCTTTTGTCGCCTGCGATGGATTGTGGTTTCCTGCAGGATCGCATCGATATTCAGCGAAGCGAGCAAGAATCTAGATATATATCTGTGAGTGGATGCTTGAGGAACCTTTCCCTAGTGTTGTTGCTTCTATTCATACATACATTTCCGAAACCTCTTCAGGAATTTTCTTCAGGATCTCTGCCTCCAGACCACTGTTCATTGCATCCGGGGTTGTGTCCTGTTCCAACCTACTATGAAGATATTTGATAATATCATCTCTCTTCGTACCCACAGATAGACTTGCCACTCTTCCAGATAGACGCCTTCCGAGCTCAGACCGAATGTGCGGTCTTCCTGTCGCGAATATTCTAGTGCCCGGAGATTTTTGGAGAACTTTATTTAGCGAATTGAGTAGCTTGACTCGATGTTCCGGCAAACATTCGTCTAGAGCGTCGATGCACATAAACGTCCGCTTTTTGGAGGAAGCAGTCTGCAGCATTCCCACAATATCGGTATATTGCGGCCTCCGTCCACCAAGGAAATTTTTTTGTTCCTCATAGGCTTGCACTATTTCCTCCGGCACCTCTCCTAGCCCAGTTACAAGCTGTTTGAGCAGGGCGCCTAACATACTCGTTGATGACTGCTCCTGCCGGGCGGCGAAGTCAAGGTAGAGGCACGCAATGGTGACATTTTGTCCTCTCGCCCGATCACACAAGCTATCTATCACCAATGAACTAGCCCCACGGCTTATTAGCGTTCACCCCTCCTTCTATTCCGCAAATTTCGTGCTTATTACCTAATATATGTTTTGCCGACCCCCGGATCCCCATAACAAAACAAAACTGCGTTATCGGATTCATTCTCCCCACTACCAGCGTGCCAGCTCCTAAATTCCTCAGTTTGTAACAACCATTCCCCTATACTTTCGACTCGACGATCTTGGATGTCTTGATGACGTGACTTAGGATCTAGCGGGGATAGCCAGGCTAGGATATTAGATCGGTCGTCGGCAGCGGTAAAGTTAACAGTGTAGTTCGTGTTTAAAGAGTTGACATTATGGCTGAAAGATTGCGACATTTTCTTTTCTGCAGCTTAGGATATTGTACTCGAGTAGATGATGAAGGATGGAGTTGGTCGACTACCGTACTAGAATTTTCGGGGGCTGAAAAGAAGAGGGGTCATTTGTGTCACCTCATGAATCCTCAGCGTCAACCGGTCGACCTCCCTCATTATGTAGTTCCATTTAGTTTGGACCATAGACTATAAGATCTTTGGAATCAGGAGCAGGAAATGCCATACCCGTTTAAATTCTCTCCTGCCGTACTGCACAGTAATTCTCACCTCACATTTTTCGCTGCGAAACACGAACACATTAAAACATCTATAGTTGAATCCACTAAGGGCCCATTTACCTATAAGTTACGGCCGTCTAGCACTTCGAAGCGGTGCCGACCGTTAAGGGGGGCCAGGCGGGGGGTCCAGGCAAGTAGAGGGTGTTTACCTAAAGTAGGGTGCCGGCTAAAGTCTGATGGGAGCTGCGAGGCAACCTCATATTTTGACTGTCTAGCTACAAAAATTTAGGACAGCGGAAAACCAGGTACTGTACAAAAGAATATTTGAGTAAATGTTTCTCGTTGAGGTCGGGGGAGGGAATAATTGAGGGGACCTTGACCTGCTGGGAATTCGTGTAACAGGAGCAGGTTGCTGGCATTGCCGAGCGAGCTTCACCGAAAAAGTCGCGACGAGCCCAGAGGTATTCTTGAAGAGGAAAGTGGATCAAGCTGACCATGGAAACCTCCCTCTCAACTACGATGTACAACGAGTCCTTGACAAAGGTTAGTAAATAGTACACGATATAGAAATCCGAATGCTGGGGCGATTTTCCCAAGCACTACAAAACGGAGTGAGAATGTGTGGTTTTAACAGATAAGCACCGACGGTTGGTGATCCGGGGTGTTAGAAGGGATCGGCGGCGAACAGGGACCGATAAGCAGTAGACAGAACCGAGTGTTTCCACAACCGTTAATTGGGTACGAAAGGTATTAGGGGTAGCTTTACCGAATGTGTGAACAAGAGAGAAAAGGAAGGTGAAATAAGAATTGCGGTAAAACAAGTTTGATTCTAATTTACTGGAAAGAAAAGTGTTTTGTGTGTAAGATATAAGAGGAGATATGAAAAGGCCCAGGAAACCCACAACCAACGATAACCGGCCCAGCTCTATGACCAAGCAGCCTCGCCCCAGTATAACTCGAGCACAGTCCGTGATCCACGGGGCTCTGGGCGCCGGTATATGGGCAGTTCAGTGCAGCGATACGGTAGCTGATCGACGAGTCTAATGGATGCTCCTTCTGCAGTCTACCAACCTAACCAAAGCGAGGCTTGGTTTCTTCTGCTGGCCTGGTTGGCTATTTCGTAGCAGAGCACTGGAAAAAAATTGTTTCTATCCCAAGGAAATGGATTCCCTCATTTTCACATTGCCAACAGACTACCACGGGAAAAAAAAATCCATAGCCTACGAGCACTTTACCGCCGGCTCGCCAAGTAGGAGATTTGTACGACAAAAACACCCTTTTAATGTGCTAGCCCGGGCAAGTACTGTTCCTGGTACGAAAGGTAATTCTATCGAGCTTCCTCTGACTGGCTTCAAGACCTCCTGGATCCTTTGTTACGTTTTCCGGCTTTCTGTATCACAGGTGTTGCCTCTCCCGCTGCTGCTACCAATGAAACCACTACGTATACCCAGCCCTTCGACAAACCTCTCCACCCTCCCCTAATCCTATCATCCTCATTTTAATCAGTCACTCTTTTTCACTGACACAAGCAATGGCCTCACAGCTAGCTTCCACAATCCTAGAAGCAATCGAGTCTGGTGAATCTAAGTTGTGGGAGTTTTCAACCCCGGAGGATTTCCCTTTAGTTCTCTAGAGCACGTCCGATCCTAGAAATTGTTTGGAGGGATATCGTTCCCGGTAACTTCCCCCAAGATGCACTTGGGTAATCTGCACTTGCTAATCTAGACCAGAGTTCCCCTTTCCGCACCAGAGCATCCTCCCAGGGTGGTAATAGCCACAATTCTCCATGAGGCTTGTGCCTCAAGGCTTGCTGATGAATATGCCGAATGGAGGGCTGACGGACCTGTCAATAAGGTTGCTAGCCGTTCCATAGGCCTGCTGCCATCCCCACATAAGTCTTCTACAGTGTTCCCAATGGCCCAGTCCATCCGTCCGTCTTGGGAGTAGGATGGGACGGGCTATTGTCTATATTCATCATTTTTTGGGCAAGAGAACGCCCTATGCCGGGGGGCCGAAGACCCGGACGGACTGTGGGCCGGGGCAAGGCCGGCCTGCAGATAGCCTGCATATGTACAGTCGGGTACGGCCAGGTAAAGTGAGACAGGCCCGGGCTTTGTCGGCCAGTTCGGCATATCCCGTCCGATTAGCAAATACTTTGTTTATAGATAACCGATATCTTCAGATGCCCGGAAATATCTGCAGATATCTTCAGATGCCTACAGATATCGAAAGCCTGCAGATATCGGAAGCCTGCAGATATCTGCAGGACCGGTCAGATAGGACCTTGAAGCCGGAACTGTAGCCCACAGTCCCGCCCCAAAAAAAGTCCAGGCCGGCCACCCTGGACCTCGAGCCTGGCCGGACTGGCAGCTTGCGAACACTGGTGGTCTATACGCGACAAGCTCCGCCAACTATACTTAGGCACTCACACCCCCCGCTGCCCTTCATATCATCCGAATAAACCGTACTCCTCGCGGTGCACCACTTTATCTATCCGTCACTCGTGAACTGGTCTAACATAGGCACCCCATATCCGTTGGTGCCTCCCATTCTATAGATTTGGGGATATGGTAACTAGCTCCGTAATACCCCCTTGGATCGTGGAATACGTCTGAGTTGACGGAAGCGGATAGTTATCAGAGATCAAGAAAGCGGATAGATGAGGGACAAGATGGGATAATAGTTTTAGGGGTTTTATTTGTTCTAGACGGAAGGGTAGACGGAAGTGTTCCTGGTTATGTCTTTCCTTTATTCGTACTATGGAGGTATGCAGGCAAATTGGATTATGCATGAAGGAGAGATTGATAGGTGTGGCAGACGATAGAATGATTGAGATAGCTTTATTATTCTTATATAGACTTATATTTGGTTAGTTAGCTTGGTTTAATGACAAAAAAACCAACGAAGTCTCTGATTTCCACTACCCTTTAGTTGAGCGCTAGTCAAATTCGACCGTTTGACCGTTACGCGATTTATCCCCGGCAAAAGAATGCACCTAAACCCGTGATCAAATAGAAGGAGCAGATAAAACCCGAAGATTTATTCCCGAGCAGAAGCCCATCCACAAATCAAACCCGGAGATTCCCAACCAGGCCATTCATTCTACTTGTTTGACCAGATCTCGGAGTGGAAATTTTGAGTTGAAATCATGAAACATCACTCATCCCATCCGCAGCAGTCCCTGTTCGTATATGGTTTTCTGCTCCTCTCAAATATGGTTCCTTTCTCCTCTCAAATGTTTCTTTCACCCCTTTATCTTCTCATACCCGTTACCGGTTGACTTGAAAGCCTATTGTGTGTTCTTTCATTGTTCCTTTTGTTCCTCTCAAGATGCTTCTTTGATAGTCTTTGTTTTTCCTTATTATGGGAACACGGTGGTAATGGCTGAACTCAATTGCTGTATTATATAACTGAGCAATGGCTTTCTTATTATTGAAGAAATAAGTGTTGTTACAATACGAGATCTTCACTACTTTCTGTTATCACTTCTTCATCCAAGTTCCGTGCGCATATTCCGATCGCATATTACAACAGTCCCCTGCTGTCTAACATCTCCCCCGGCCGTCCCTTGGCATCGCCGACAGTTCAACTATAGTAGTGCCCCTGCCCCCGGAAAGCCTTACCTCACCCTATGCGGTCCGCCGCCGGAGCCAAAGATGACTATCCTAGGACTTCACTGCCGAAGACTGATTGTTAGAGGCTCTCAGTAGTCCAGCCCCTTCCCGTGCTCTTGATAGTCCACCGCCAGCCCTCGAAGGACCCCTTGACCGTTGGGAGCACTCGAACACCTGCAGATGCTATTCGAAAACTCTCCATAGCATGAATGGGCTCTCCAGTACTTGGCTCCAACGGAACAAACCCCGGGAGGAGGTTGAGGAGAACATCAGGGAACGCGGCCCGCTGTGAGGATCTTAAGGGATTATGTTAGGGCTAGGGTTGATACCACTAGAGCCAGTCTAACCAGTCAAGTTTCCTTGGCAGCTGCCCGCAGGACCCCCGGAACACTAGTTAGTCTTTTATGTTATGATACCTCGTTAGGTGGTGGTATCGTACTAACAAGCTACTGCCGGCATCGGCGGTTCCTATCGAAATTATGCCGGCAGCATCAATAAGCCGGACTATTATTTTTGTCCTGATGGCCCTGATAGGCTTCCTAGAAAGGTCCCATGAGTCATCCTAGAGTCTAGTTGGACAAAGAGTACGAGTAAACCCGCCGTTTTCAATAACCGCCGTGTCTAGCATGAAGGGTTCGAAGACCGAATTTGTGTTGTGACCTCGGTAACTTAGAGCCCAGAACGCCGAATGCAAGGGGCCGGATCCGAGCAACTTTGGTGACCTAACACCACGCTGCTGGTGCTGCTGGTGCGGTCACCACAACCCAAATAGTATGCCCCTTCCCTTCTACTTTTACTAGGTCTCAAGCTCTCTCTTACTAACTGTGGACTATAAAATGTGTTTCTAGTTCCCAGCCCCATTTCTAGAGGAGACTACTCTTACGATGGAGGAGGCGTTTGGAGTGCATTGCCCACGAGGCAAAAACCGGGAGACTGCACTTGTGGTAGAGGTTGGTGAGTTGCGTCATTAAGTGGAGAAGTACATAACAAAGCGTGGATATTTGCCAGCCTGATTTTCCCATCCGGGTAGAATATTTCAGTAGCTCTCTAGGAACTCTATCCCCAGTGTCTAACGGTGGTAGTTCCTTTCTTTGTCGTTCAAGGGTCTGTTATTCTATATATTATCTTTCGTTTGCCTTTCTTGCTATTTAGAACCCTCTCTACTCGTGAACTGTGCAGCCTATCAAAAAGTAATCCAATCCCCAAAGACTCTTCATCTATTCCCACATTTCTAGTCTTGGATCATAGCTATTTGACTGGCTTCCAACATTCTCATTTGAGGAACCACAGGTGCGATTAGTCACCATAATGTTAGTACTAGTATTCAATGCGCCAAATCGGCACTACCGAGGCTTGATCCCCCATACCCCATCGCTAATGCATTCATAGCGGATGAAGTTCAGTGACAAGTGAGATAGTAGTCTAGAAATGCCGTAATTTGTCAAAAAGGGAGACGGGCGTCTCATTCAGCCAACCAAATCAAAACGCGCATGCTTTTTTGTGCTGGGCTAGCCTTTTATCTTCCCAAGCGACCGCTAGCAAATCATTTACATTATAAGGGAATAAACTGCTTCATTTTCACATATCAAGCAAACTACCTCTGGAAATGGAATCCGTCGCGTATTAGGAACTCGCCGTAGATTTATTAGGTAGGAAGTTTGTATCATGGAATACTCTATCGTTTCCTCTATCTATATCTAAATGGCCCTCACGTCTACAATTTAGATGGGGGGAGGGCAATGAGGGAATTGTGGAAAAATTAAGGAAAAAATCGATTTCCAAAGGGGATATACAATTAAAAGGCAAGGAAAAGAGCAAATATGACGGAAATTTTGAGCTATTCTGGCTTGTTTTTATGCAACAGAAATATCCCCCACTTAGGCCCAAACTCTAAACTATAAATTGAAATTGATAAATCCTGACTTGGCTACACAAGAAAATCCGTGCAGAGTTCGGATGGATATTTCCTTCGGCCAAAAGAGAAATACTTAAGCTGAGGTTCTGTCATAGGTTTATTGAGGGAGGAAACGGGAAACAGGAATTGGCGCAGAGTTGGGGCTGGAATCGGGGGAGGAAGCTAGGCAAGGGCGAGAGAGGGGAGACTATGGCGGCGACAGGGTTGCTATGGAGCTGAGGGAGCGATGGCTGCTCGCCCTCATGGCAGGCTTGAGGCAGCGGACCCTAGAGGCTGGAGTAGCGCTATCACTCCCTGGTGCCCATCCTCAGTAGCCTGATCAAGTGGTGTTTTGCCATACTTATCTACTTTGTTAGGGCTGACGCCGTCCCGTCCGAGTAGAATTTTCACTACTCCTTCGTGCCCGTTCGAAGCAGCCCGCCAGAGTGGTGTTTCGCCGTCGTTATCTGGTTTGTCGGGGTTGACGTCGTCTCGTCCGAGTAGCATTTTCACTACTCCTTCGTGCCCGTTCGAAGCAGCCCCACAGAGTGGTGTTTGGCCGTCATTATCTGGTTTGTCGGGGTTGACGTCGTCTCGTCCGAGTAGCATTTTCACCGCTCCCTCGCGCCCGTTCCAAGCAGCCCGCCAGAGTGGTGTTTCGCCGTAGTTATTTGGTTTGTCGGGGTTGACGTCGTCTCGTCCGAGTAGCATTTTCACCACTCCTTCGTGCCCGTTCCAAGCAGCCAGCCAGAGTGGTGTTTGGCTGTATTTATTTGGTTTGTCGGGGTTGACGTCGTCTCGTCCGAGTAGCATTTTCATCACTCCTTCGTGCCCGTTCGAAGCAGCCCACCAGAGTGGTGTTTCGCCGTAGTTATTTGGTTTGTCGGGGCTGACGTCATCTCGTCCGAGTAGCATTTTCACCACTCCTTCGTGCCCGTTCCAAGCAGCCCGCCAGAGTGGTGTTCGGCCGTCGTTATCTGGTTTGTCAGAGTTGACGTCGTCTCGCCCAAGTAGCATTTTCACCACTCCTTCGTGGCCGTTCCAAGAAGCCCAATGGAGTGGTGTATTACCCCTAAAGTCCATTTGGTTGATATCACAACCTTCCATCTCTACCAAACAAACTACAATCTCAACAATCCCGAAGAAGGATGCGCAATGTAGACCACTGAACAAGGAAAGTTTATCGAAATCCATAGCATACCAATACATCTTCCGTGCTGCCAAGAGAATTCTTGCAGATATATGGCGATCGTAGCTGTCAAATAGCCTCAGCGCAAGCTGTTTCACGCAACCCGAAGAGTCCTTCTTTGCGTGAACTCCCCAATATAGAGAAGAATAGTCGAGAAATGGTGTGTCCTGGAGATCGGGGAAGGGACTAATCGAAAGGGCCTTGACCTGCTCGGAATTCAGATAACTTAAGCAGGTTTCTGCTATCATCGAGTGAGCCGCGCCGAAAAGGTCGGGATGAGCCCGGAGGTATTCTTGAAGCGTAAAATGAATTAACCGGACCGTGGAAGCCTCCTTTTCTACCACAACGAGTCCTTGACAGCAGGCCAATAGTGTACCTATTGAAGGAATGTTGTCGGCATTGAGATTCGGCGACCCTGCTTCAACTGCTAGGGCGTGGCACAGTTCATCGGCCTTCAGGAGCCGCTCAGAGTGAGATATCCACATTAGAGCGGCCATGCCAAGCCTCGCTTTCTCCCCTCCTTGTCCCTTTATCCTGCCCAGCGTTGCGCCATAAGCATCCCCAAACCCTAAGCCTTCGGTCATTGCGCTGAGCTTTTGTCGCCTGCGATGGATTGTGGTTTCCTGCAGGATCGCATCGATATTCAGCGAAACTAGCAAGAATCTAGATATATATCTGTTAGTGGACCTCTAAGGAAGCTTTCACTAGTGCTTGTTCTTTCTATTCATACATACATTTCCGACACATCTTCAGGAATTTTCTTCAGGATCTCTGCCTCCAGACTACTATTCATTGCATCCGGGGTTGTGTCCTCTTCCAGCCTACTACGAAGATACCTAATAATATCATCTCGCTTCGTACCCATAGATAAGCTCATCACTCTCCCAGAAAAACGCCTCCCGAGCTCAGGCTGAATGTGCGGTCTTCCTGTCACAAATATTCTAGTACCTGGAGATTTTTGAAGAATTTTGTTTAGCGAATTGAGTAGCTTGACTCGATGTTCTGGCACACACTCGTCTAGAGCATCGATGCACATAAACGTGCGCTTTTTGGAAGAAGCAGTCTGCAGCATCTCCACAATGTCGCTATGTTGTGGTCTCCGTCCACCAATGAAATTTTTCTGCTCCTCATAGGCTTGCACCATTTCCCCCGGTACCTCTCCTAGCCCTATTACAAGCTGTTTGAGCAGGGCGCCTAACATACTCGTTGATGACTGCTCCTGCCGGGCGGCGAAGTCAAGGTAGAGGCACGCAATGGCGACATTTTGTCCTCTCGCCCGATCACACAAGCTATCTATCACCAATGAACTAACATCACAGCTTATCAGCGCTCACCCCCTCCTTCTATTCCGCATAGTTCGTGCTTGTTACCTAATATATGTTTTGCCGACCCCCGGGTCTCCATAACAAAACAAAACTGCGTTATCGGATTCACCTTCCCCACTACCAGAGCGCCAGCTCCTAAATTCCTCAGTTTGTAACAACCATTCCCCTATACTTTCCACCCGACGGTCTTGGATATCTTGATGACGTGACTTAGGATCTAATGGGGATAGCCAGGCTAGGATATTAGATCGGTCATCAGCAACTGTAATGTTATTCGACACGCTAACAGCTGTGTAGCTCGTGTTGAAAGAGTTCGTATTATGACTTAAAGATTGTGACATTTTCTCTTTTTTCGCAGGTTAGGATATCGCAGGTGATGGGCGATGGAGTTAGTCGACTGCCGGAATTCTTGGGGGCAGAGAAAAGCGGGGTATTATATTTGTGGAACCCCACGCATACCTCCGGACTGTCCCACCAATCTCTCCCATATTTGTGTCAACAACGCCCAACCTGTTCCTAGTGCATCGGTAGCAGGAAACGTCACATCTGTTTAAGTGCTATCCCGCTGCACAGTCCTTGAGCGCAGTAATACACCCCAGAAATCTTGCACTGTGGTCACCCCCTACTTTATATAGTTAAATGATATTATTGAATTGCACTACGACGCATGAACACTCTAAAGTGCCCGCAGCTAAATCCCCTAGTTCAGAATATATAGAGAACAATTACATCAGGCCTTATCAATGAATCAGCTGAAAAAGCCGAGTTACAGTACATATCGCCTAACTCAAAGCCTCACAGTATAGCCATTTCTAAAGTCGATGCAGGTAGGAAAGCGCTCTCGTACCAGGTTATAGGAAGATAAGGACCGCCCCTTATAATATTAGATGCAACAGCTAGGTACAGCACGGTACTCGTATAGCACAGAGGGGTGCGGAGTGGCTGTAGGTGCTGTATTTCTCATAATAGTCCATCTATCAGCTTGCGCGCAAACTCTCATAGTGAAGCAGGCCTCGGATTTTGGTGCTTTCTTCGTTGATCCACA
>Ga0307510_10003345_pt1 | contig 18670 bp, 18 predicted proteins | sample 12_EM_MG_FD_207224 | JGI IMG/M metagenome (GOLD analysis project Ga0307510, IMG submission 207224) | Populus trichocarpa ectomycorrhiza microbial communities from riparian zone in the Pacific Northwest, United States - 12_EM | ecosystem: Host-associated > Plants > Roots > Unclassified | place...
CCAAAATTTGAAACTATTGATTTGATGATTAATTGTTGAGTGGGTGGCCACCTCTTGACTTGGTAACAATCCTTATCTTCTTGTCTGTAGAAAACATCATTGCTAACATTAGAATTTGAATAGATAGACTTCATGAAAGTTATGGGAAATTGTCTCGGCTTTCCAACTAAAAACGAATCAGTGCATTTGGACTTCTAGAACTCGAGATATGGGCTGAACACTAAATAGTGTCTAGGCTGCAGAACATATTCTGACTTTTCTTTTGTTGCTACAATTTGAACTTGAAAAGAGTCGTTTTGAATCTTGCACTCTTCATGAAAGTTTTAGGCCTATGTCTTAGATTTCCATCCATATAAACCAGACTTAAATCCAAGTTCTACAGCTCCAGTTATGATCCAATAACCGAATGGTGTTCCAGTTTAGACTGAACCAGCATCTCTTTCCTAAGCTTAACCCTCTTTTTGTCTTCTTAATTTCAGTAGTTAAACTCATCAATCAATCATTTGATTTATGTGATAGGTCTACATTTAAGATGAACATTTACCATAAATTAAAGGTATCTTATATTATTAGACATGTTATTATAAAACATGCTCTAGTTAAGGAGTTATTGATACTTCAAGTGCAAAATGATGATATAAAATCTTGATAAAAATACATTTTTAAGTACTAATCAATCCTCATACTCATCTCAAGGAGTTTCATATGGTTTTCATTGGCATGAAACCAAATGGAGTTGACAAAGAACTGGTTAAGTTGAAATCTTTCCCTTTCTCTTTAAAAGGGGCAGCAAAGACATGTCTTTTCTCTATTCTCCTAGGTTCTATTGGAACTTGGAATGCCATGAAGAAGATCTTCCTTGAGAAGTATTTCCCAGCATCTCGAGTTGCCAACATAAGGAAAGAAATATGTGGGATTTGGCAATATCATGGCGAGACACTCTCCGAGTATTGGGAAAGATTTGAGCAATTGTGCTTTCAATGCCCTCATCATCAAATACCCGATCAGCTGCTTGTTCAATATTTCTATGAAGGATTGATGCCTACTGATCATAGTATCATTGATGCTGTAAGTGGAGGGGCATTAGTAGATTAGACAACCGAGGCTGCATGCTAATTGATCTCAAACATGGCAACCAACTCGAAATAGTTCAGCACCCGTGAAGACTTCTCAAACAAACGAGTAAATGAGGTGAAAGTTTGTAGCATATGTTCCTTACAAGGACATAGCTCTGATATGTGCCCAACAATGCAAGAAGATTATATTGAATAGGTTCATGTAGTTGATGGAGGATTCAACGGACAACCCCGACATAAATATGATCCCTGTTCCAATACATACAACCCAGATGGAGAGATCATCCAAACTTACGCTATGGGAACCCGCCTCAACAAGGTAATCAAGGTCGACAGTTCCATCCCCATTGATTTCAGCCCCAACAGAATTATCAAGCGAGACAACACCCTCCATTCCTAAACTCCAATTCCAATGTTATGGGGTCGTCATCTAGTGATGATCTTCGTGAGATGATGAAAGCTGTCGCACCCTCACGAGAGCTCGACGTCGCGATGACCTTTCCCGTGGCGGGGAATTGATTTCGGGGTCTTTGTTTTTGTGAAAAAAGAGAGTCGCCACCTAGTATTATGGTCACTAGGAACCCTAATTGGTCTTCAAAGCTCTAAGGCAAGGGACTAGTTGCATAAAGGGAAGGTTTTAGCACCCCTAATATGTTTTACCTAAGGTAAGTTGCTTGGTGTTTGGTTTATAATTGCTATGGTGTTGATTTTTCTAATCCCATTAGTTTTCCTAAGATAAGTTTGCTATGATGAACAAACTTGGGTTCAAAGTCTAAAAGAAAGAACCCTTAGCCAATATGGATCATACCTTTAGATATGTCTATAGAGTGCCAAGGAAAACCAATGCAGATCTCTTGAAATCTGTGTTTGATTTGAACTAAATTTACAACCTATGAATTAAGAAACACCTAAGATAGAAATCTAAGGAGATTCAATGTGCTTAAAAGGTCATTTTTCCCTTAGTATTTCAAGTGTTCGCGACTCGTAAATCGCAAGGAAGAGAAACAAAATAACTAAGTTAGAAATCTAAGGAAATTCAAGGTGTTTTAAAAGCCCTTGTTTGCATTAGTAATTCATACTTTCATGGCTCGTAAACCGTGGAGTCAAAAATTAAAATGTCCTCAATTATAATCAAGGCTTCTTTCAAGGATGTGTGATGACTTATTATTTCTCGAAAAATATTTTGGATATTAACCAATTAGGTATTTTTATCCAAACATTAAAAGTGAATAATAACAAGTTATTCCCAATAATATTTTGGATATGAATCCCTTTGGGATTTCTTTATCCAAATATAAATGGTGAATAAAGTAGCATTCTCCAAAATTAAGATTTTGTATTTTTTGGAATATTGGCCAACACCCTTTGGAGTTTTACAAACATATTGTAAAATCCAGAATGTAAGAAAATAATTTTTTTTGTTTAAGAAATCCATGCTAAAACACATTTTCATTTAAACTTTGAATATTTGTTTTTTTTAAAAGAGGAAATTCAAAATATGTCAAGGCATTGGCTGTATGCATGAAAACATTTTTTTTGATATATATGTATATTTGCCACATTGCATCAAAAACCGGGTATTCTAAATACGAGATTTGTTTTTTTTCACAATATGAAAATACAAAAACCACAAAATAAATACACGAGAAAACCAACGATATTACTTGTATTTTTTTAGGGGGGTTGGGTCCAGCTCAGTCCATATGGCTGGGCTGAACCTAGCAAGCCTAGCCGGGTAACTAGCCCAAACTAGTGACCCGGCTGGGCACAAAGGCATGCGTGAGTTTCCTCACGCGTGCCTTGGCTGGTTATTGTTAAAGTGAATTATAATTCACTTGAACAGTAACAATGCAACTAAGAATACATGCCAAAGTTGGGAATAACAGACCTGTAGGCGGAAACAAAGGAGCTGCAGCGATGTTGAAGGCGTGATGGTTGATCTATCCGTGTTCGTCTGTTTCAGCCCTTTTCCCTATGTTCTCTGTTTGCATCTGTCGGTTGTGTTTAGCTCTGCGTCTACATCCCTCTCTCTCTACTGGTTTTAGCTTCTCTCCCTCTCCTCTGTTCTGCTTTCCCCGTCTCACAATAATGCAAGGATGAAGGAAAAAAACTCCTTTTGTTCTCTTCGTTTTTTTCCTCTCCTTTCCCTTTCTCTTCTTTCTTTTGTTTCTCTACTTTTTTCCATCTCTTCCTTCATCTCCTGCAGGTCTCACCAGTTTTGACAGACGAAAGTTTATGTCAATGTTTAGCAGCAGAGCTTCCTCTCTATGTGCTATAGATCTCCAACTTTTCTTCTCCTCCTCTCCTCTTTTTTTTTTCGCTTTTCTCTTCTCTCCTTCTAGGTCAGTAGAGGAGGTTTATATAGCCTAAAATGCAGCTCTATTTAGAAAAAACAATATGGGGACACAATCGCGGGTGGCTTGCAATCGAATAAAGCAATTTAGGAAGCAAAATATTCTGATTGATTATGTGATCTCGGTAATTATTCTCCACGTGTAGAATCCCATCCATTAAATGATGGTGTGGCTCTCCTCTGTATTCTTCCACAACTGGCGTAGGTGTTCAAAACCGTTGCCTTTGGACCAAATATGAAACAAGCGGGCGAGGCTTGTTGTAGGGTTTGTTGCGTGCAGAACATTGGTTTGTTCTGCATGCAATGTAATCAATTTTAGGTTCCTTCTAATTTCAATTTTCAATTAAATCTCTAATTTTAACACTTTTCAATTCAATCCTTGATCCAAAAAAAATCCTCCAAATCAACCCGTAATCCCTCGAATCAGACCTGCGGGCTAGAATCCTTCTCGCGGCAGGATTCCTTGTTTTCACACTAGATATTCAAACGGGGATATCTTGGACTTCTGATATCAAAATCAAGCAATTCAAAAAACCAAATTCATTTACACGTACAGTTCTATAACTTTCATGAAGGATTCAAAGTGAGATAAATTCGTTTTGAAGAACATAATCTAGCCGCAATCTGCTTGGTCAAAAGGATCTCCTAATCTAATTCGGAAACTGACAAGTCGAGCATCCCAATCTAAATGAGAGTCTGACATAAGAACAGTGAGCCCTAAGACCCAATAAAGGTGTAGTTCAATTCTTTAACATGTCATGAATGACAGAATATAGCTGAGATGGTCAAATATTGCACGAAACCAAGTCAGAATCAAAGTCTAAGTTGGAACAAAGTTTGTATTACAAACAGAATTGTGACTGCAGCATAATCAGCTTTTTTAGTAGAAATTTTGAAGGATTCATCCAAAATTAAAGACCAAATAAAGAAGCAACGAGTTAAGCATCACAAAGACTCCTAATTAATCTAAGAACCCTGACGATTTCGGCGATGAAGGGGAAGGATAAAGAGAGCAGAAAACAGCTGAAATAGGGTTCGTAAAAACATTTCTTTCTTCTCTGCTTTTGTCAATCTTCAAGCAACCATAAGCTAAACTCCTGCATTCGGTTCAAAAGAGGTACACGCCATCTCCAGCATGTGGGGCCTAAAAATGAGTAGCAACAAAAACTTTGGCTTCTAACAATGTGACCTTGCAACAAAATGTCATGTCTTTTCAACAGGAAACAAGGTCAAGTATTCACAACTTGGAGAAGCAAATGGGGCAAGTAGCTTCAAGTGTGGGGAAATTGGAAGCATAAATGAATGGAAAATTGCCCTCCCAAGCATTGAATCCAATAGAGAATGTTAGTGTGATCATGCTGCGAAGTGGGAAAGAACTTGAAGAGAAAAGGTCGAAACAAATTGAGATGGAGGAAGAAGAAGAGATAGAAACCAAATTGAGTACAAAGAAGGAACATCCTCCTCCTCTACAAACTGAAACATCGACCAACACTCTAAAGGTAACTCCTCACTCAATGAATTCCACCCGTTCCTGTGAGTTCTTCTAGGTCAAAGAAAGAGGATAAAGAAAAAGAGATTTTAGAGGTTTTCAAGAAAGTAGAACTCAACATTCCTTTGCTTGATGTTTATCAAGCAAATTTCCAAGTATGCTAAATTCTTGAAGGAGTTGTGTACTACCAAGAGTGCTTTCAAACTAAAAGGTCATGAAATGGTAAGTATGGATGAAGTTGTATCTGCTGTTGTTCAAAAGAATATGCCTTTAAAGCAAAAATACCCCGGTGCGTTTACTATCCCATGTGTTATTGGTAATGCTAGTTTTAAAAGGGCTTTATCTGATTTAGGTGCATCCATTAGCGTTATGCCTAGACATGTTTATGATTCTCTTAGTCTGGAGCCTTTGAATAAAACTCGTATTGTAATACAACTTACGGATCGTAGTTTTGTTTACCCACTTGGTGCGATAGAGGATGTCCTAGTCAAGATTGATAGTTTAGTCATTCCATGCAACTTTTATATTCTTGATATGGAACATGATTCTTGCGATTCATTAAACAACACTCCTATATTGTTTGGGAGACCATTCTTGAAAACTGTCAATACAAAGATTGATTGTGGTAAACAGGATGTCCTAGTCAAGATTGACCGTTGGATTAGATTGATTTTTGGATATGTTATTATACTCAATGTCACTACATTCTGACCGGAGGGATTGTAAATATCAGACTTCGTTTGAGGGCTATCACTGGAGGAACATTTCTGGAAAATCACCCTTCAAGACAGCCTTGTTCATCGGCCGTTATATCATCGTTTCACCGTTGGATTGGTCTGGATTTTGGATATGTTGTTCATCCAGATGTTATATAAATTCTGAACGGTTTAGATCGGAAAAGAACACTCCTACCAGAAATTGTACTTCCCGAACAGCAGGTCTCTAAATTTCAGGAGAAGCATTCACTCGACTTCTCAGGAGCTCATATAGTAGGAGCTTAAGGAGGGACTGCAAGAGGGTCATAACAACAACAAGGAAGAGCGAGTTGAGCTTCTGCAGCTGGTAGGTGTTCTATACCTACACTTTTTACGTAGCGTTAATTTACTAACTTATTAAATTCTTCGTCTTTGCTTCTATGGGTGAAACCACAAAGAGAGAGGATAAAGTGAAATAAACGAGAAATTAAAAATGGATTTGAGTACTTGATTGGGTTAAGAATATGAATTACACTAATAGACTTCAATGATGATCATTCCTCGAAACTTGATTAGCCGGTCCCGAATGCGGAGGCTAATGATGATAGTAAGGTTTACTAACATTGGCATAATCATCCCTGAAAACGAGGGATACTGAACTTGATTAACTATTCGGGTGAGAATAGTTAATGATATTGACCGGTGTTGTCGATATCGACAATCACACAAAACTTGATTAGCCGGTCCCGAATGCGGAGGCTAATGATGTTAGTAAGGTTTACTAACATCAGCATAATCATCCCTGAAAACGAGGGATACTGAACTTGATTAACTATTCGGGTGAGAATAGTTAATGATATTGACCAGTGCTGTCGATATCGGCAATCACACGAAACTTGATTAGCCGGTCCCGAATGCGGAGGCTAATGATGTTAGTAAGGTTTACTAATATCGGCATAATCATCCCTGAAAACGAGGGATACTGAATTTGATTAACTATTCAGGTGAGAATAGTTAATGATATCGACCGGTGTTGTCGATAACGGCAATCATATGAAACTTGACTAGCTATTCCTGAAGTGAAAGCTAATGATGTCAAGAATCTTGACATCAACATTTCCGGAAATATTCCAAGATATTATGGAAAGAAAAATCTGACTGGCTATTTCATGTTAGAAATAGTCGATACATCAATCAGTGGTATTAATTTTGACGTTTACAATGAACTTGATTAGCCGATCCTGATATGGGAGACTAATAACACTAATGAAAATTTATTAGTGTTAGCATTCCCTTCCAAGTTTTAGGAGAGAGGTATTATAATGATATTTCTGACAGGGAATAATTAAAAATATTGATGAAATGGGGATTGGCATCTTCATAGGATTATTCATTCGGCCTTGAAGAGGCGGATATTGATTGAAAATTATGGAATAAGATGGGCGGAGGAATTGGTTACCCGGTGATGGGCTAGTGGCATTAGTTTTGTTTTCTAATGACCGGAATATGCAACTTGAGTTAAACTTACTTGTGTGGTGTTAATATTGTCAGGATGACTGACTTGTCAGATTATAAATGGAATGTTGGATGATACCTAACTGTTAAACAAATATGGTAATTTGTGTTTATGTTATGGATTATTGAAGGAAAAAAAAAAGAGAAACTGATGAAGATCTAATTCTTGTGAAGGATGGAGGCAAATATCGCATCGCTTAGGACGTGAGAATAGAAGTTCATTAACCATGGTAGGTGTTATACACTTAAGGAATGCAATGCTATATATATATGATGTATTGTGAATTAATTAATGAATTGTAATTGATATAAATTGAGAATCATGTCCTGCGCATATGGAGGATGTCAAAGAAATTATGACTAATAATGTAAATATGTTGTATTAAGGTTTCATGTTGTTGCTGGCATGATAAGAATTTGGTGATAATTATAATAGTGTAATAAAATACCAATAATAGTGATAGATAATGAAATTTAGCCTTAATTATAGTGGTCAAATGAGATTAGGTTGATGAATAAAATAGAATGATGTATGTATGGTATTCACATTATTTGAAGATGGATCGGATGTGAATATTGTGAAAATGATGGCAGGTTCCATGATAATGAGAGATTTTACTGAAAATATAAAGAAACATTGGAATGTGTCGAAATGGGCACAAGAAATATGTAAGTTGAATATATTTATAAACTAAAATTGGACCGAAATCATGACGAGTTTGACAATTTATATGGAAAAGCCATAATGGGTATAATAGATGTTGGGATTGAAATTGATATAAAGAGATAGAGTAAGAGGGAGAGAAATCACATGGTAGATATTATAATGAATTAAATGCGCTCGTGAGGTGAAACAAGACATAAAATGAAAATGTTGAATGATTCTAGGAAGGATGAATAGAGACGTAATAATGGAAGGATAAATGAGAATTTCAAGGAACTATGATTGTATATTGTTGAATATATGTTTAATTACCTGTGCATGTATTGTGTGATTTTCCTTGATGTGTTAGATGGTGCGACCGGGTAGGGACACCCTACATAAGGAACAGGTAGGTGGTTTCCACCTTTTTCTTGTATAATGTTAATGTTCTGAAATGATTTACTTGTGGATGATATAGTATTGCATTGTGGTGAATGTTAAACTGACTATGAAATGTTGATCCAGTTCTTGATGAATTTTGGAACGATGATGAAATGTTGATTGAATTCTTGATGAATGTTGAAACGACGATGAATGTTTGATTGAATTCTTGATGAATATTGAAACGACTATGAAATGTTGCTTGAGTTGGTGATTAGCTTCACCTAACAGCATCTGAGATGGATGGTCGGGTTGTAACGATGATTAGCTTCAGCTAATGGCATCCTAGATGGATGGCCGGATCGCGTTAATGATTAGCTTCAGCTATTTGCATCCTAGATGGTTGCCCGGGTCACGTACATGATTAGCTTTGGCCAATGGCATCCTAGATGGATGATTGGGTTGTGTTCATGATTAGCTTTAGCTAACGGCATCCTAGATGGATGACTGGATTGCGTAGATGATTAGCTTTGGCTAATGGTATTCTAGTTGGTTGACCAAGTTAATTATGATGATTGACTTCGGCTAATGGTATCCAAAGGAGATGATGGGTTCGATTTTATGATTAGGTCTTAAGTGTTATGTTGAATATTTTCCATTCGGCACTTTTGTAAGGACGTGTAATGAAAATTATAATGGAACACGGATGTGGATGTGCGAACATGTAAATACGATGTTATGAATATATTTATGTGATATTCTCTTTTATGAGGATGTTGTGTTGTGAAATCATATGAGGATTGAATGAAAGAATGTACTAGATTTGTAAAATTGTTGTTCGGCACTTATGTGTAAACTCGTGTTGATAACGAGACTAGAACATAAATGAAAATGTATGAGTATTTCAATATGATGTAATGTAAATGTATGAATATGAGAATATAATATTATAGGCATGTATATTGAGTAACCATTTAATGGGAATGTTGATTTACAAAAACTATATCTGTATGATGCCATGATAAGGAAGGGAACCTAATTACTATTTTATGGAATGCCATTATAAGAAGTATCGATAACTTAATGGAAAAAAAAATTCCACCGATTTTGGCTTTGAAAAAGTCGAGTCATTACAGCAGATGCCATAACACAATATTCTGCTTTGGTTGAAGATTGAGAAACAATAGATTGTTTCTTGCTCTTCCAAGAAATAAGAGAATCACCTAGAAAGATACAAAAACCGGTAACAGACTTACGTTCTGGGGGATCACTGTCATGATCAACATCAAAGTATGCACGCAGCTACAAGGAAGAGGTGGATGAGAGTAAGACTTTGAAAGACCGTACCACGAAGATGTCGCAAAATACGAAGAATAGTTGTTCAGTGAACTGTAGTAGGAAAAGCAATAAACTAACTAACAACATGAACAACATATGCAATATATGGACGAGTAATAGTGAGATATAACAAGCTCACAACAATAGTACAGTATAAAGTAGGATCTGTCAAAGGTAGACCAACAAAAGAAGAATACCTTACGTTAATCTCAATGAGAGTATCTATAGTCTTTTTATCAGTAAGTCTAGTCCGCTTAAGAATATCTGCAACATATTTTGACTGAGAAAGAAGGTAACCTCTAGGTGAGTAAGCTACTTCAATACCTAGGAAATATCGAAGATAACCTAAATCCTTCATTTCAAAGTTTAGCCAATTCTGTCTTTAAAATTGAAATACCATCAATGTCATCACCAGTAATAATCATATCTATGACTTGCATTAGTGCACTTAATAAAAAGGGCATAATCATGACTACTAGAAACAAATCCAAGAGATAAGATCACAACAGAAAATTTCTCAAACCAAGCATGAGGTGCTTGTTTGAGACCATATAACGCTTTCTTGAGCATAGAAACATACCCAAAGTCATGTGAAACACCAGGAGGGGTGCCATATAAACATTTTCTTGAAGATCTCCATTCAAGAAGGCCCTTTTAACATCAAGTTGAGAGATATGTCATTGACAAACTGAAGCTATAATAATAAGAGTATGAATAGTAGTCATTTTTGCAAATGGGGAAAATGTCTTCTCATAATCCATACCATATTGTTGAGAATATCATTTTTCAACTGACCTAGCTTTGTATCGCTCAATAGACCCATCAGAATTAGTCTTGATCTTAGACACCTAACGACAACCAACAACACTCTTACTAGGAGGTAGAGGAACCAAATCTCAAGTATCTGTCTTATACAAGTAGAAATTTCCTTATCTGTAGCTTGCTATACAAAAGGATCAAGAATTGCCTTCTTATAGGAAGAGGGCTCAGAGAGACAATGAACAGAAGCTAAAAAAGAAGTAAAGGATGAAGAATAATAAGAATAAGCAAATTCTAGTAGTTTTATGGATGTACAAATGTATATGGATTGACGTAAAGGTGGATCCACAATCTTAGACGAAGCTTGGGGGGTTGTAGATGAGAATGGAGCTTCAGGTGTGCTAGAGAATAAAGTGTCAGTACCTGCATAATGATTAGTATAAATTGGTCGAACATGGGAAGGGGTATCTAAGGTACTAGGAACATGAGATGATAAACTATCAGAATCCTTAGAAAAAGGATCTATATGAATAATACCAAGTCTAGTCAAGCTATGAGTAGTGGATGGAATAGAAAACAAAGGTATATGCTCAAGAAAGACAACATAATAAGATACCTAAAGTTTATGAGTTATTGAATCAAAACAACGATATCCTTTTTTACCTTCACCATAAATCAGAAAGACACAAATAGTAAATCGAGAGAACAACTTATTGCGTTCAACATGAGGACAAAGAACAAAACAAGTACAATCAAAAACTCTAAAGGAGGAATAATTAGGGATATACCCATATAACTTTTCAAAAGGAGAAAAACCTGAACTATGAGAAGATGAGATTGTATTAAACAAACTTATAGCAGTAAGGACAACTTCTCCCCAAAACTCACTAGGAACAAAAGCAAACAACAAGAGAGAATGAGCGGTTTCGACAATGTGCCTATGTTTTCTTTTAGTAACACCATTTTGCTTAGGAGTATCTATACACGAAGTTTGGTGAATGGTTCCATCTAAGGCAAACAACTCATAGAATTTATTAGAGGTGTATTCCCCACCCAAATCACACCTAAACATTTGATAACAGTAGAATGTTGAGTTTTGACAAGAGCTCGAAATGCTATAACTATGGTAGAAAAGGGCACTTCAAAAGGGATTGTTGGTTTAAAAAGGGTATAGAGAACACTATAGAGTTATCAAAACCTCAAGGATGTGTTACAAACACCTCAGAAGATGGGGAGGTTTTATATTGTGAAGTAGCAACAGTCTCTATAGATAGAAAAGTGCTTACTGAGGTTTGGTTAATGGATTCAAGAGCAACATGGCATATGACTTCTAATCGAGATTGGTTTCATACATATGAACCCATCTCTGAAGGCTCAATGTTCAAGGGTAATGATCATGCTTTAGAGATTGTTCGCATTCGCACCATCAAATTGAAGATGTATGCTGGCTCAATTCATACTATTTTAGAAGTGCGACATGTGAAAGGCTTATAGAAGAAAATTTTATCTGTGGGACAATTTGATATTCTTTGCTTTAAGATCTGAATAGACAATGGAATCATGAAAATCATCTAAAGAGCACTGGTAGTTTTAAAGGCAAGAAAGATAGATGCAAACTTTTTTGTGTTAATAAGAGAAACACATCATGAGGTAAAGGCGTCAATCGAATCATCCAGTCCTTCAGAAGAGAAGACGATGACGTGGCATCAAAAACTAGGCCACATGTTAAAGAAAGGTTTGAAAATTCTCTCTAATAAGAAGTTACTCCATGGGCTTACAAAGGTTACTGTACCCTTTTGTGAGCATTGTGTTATAAGTAAACAACACAGGTTGAAATTTGGCACATCAACATCTAAGAGCAAATGCATCTTAGAACTGATTCATTCTGTGTTTGGCAAGCACCGATTGTATCCTTGGGAGGAGCAAGATACTTTGTATCATTTATAGATAACTTCTTCAGGAGATGTTGGGTGTATCCAATTAGAAGGAAGGCAGATGTGCTCGTAGTCTTCAAAACCTTCAAAGTGTGGGTAGAACTTGAATCTATAAAGAAGATCAAGTGTTTGAGGATTGATAATGGAGAAGAATATACCTGTGATGAATTTGATAACTTCTATCAACATGAAGGTATCAAAAGGCAGTTCACAATAACATACACTCCATAACAAAATGGAGTGGTAAAGTAGACGAACATAACTCTATTAGAAAGAACAAGAGCAATGTTGAAGGCTACAGGTTTAGGAAAGCCATTCTGGGCAGAAGCAGTCAAAACCGCCTATTATGTGATAAATCGATCTTTATCAACTGCAATTGAGCTGAAGACACTGATGGAGATGTGGACCAGGAAGGTAGCTGATTATTCTCGGTTGTATATATTTGGAAGTCCTATATACATGATGTACAATACTCAATAAGTTAGCAAGCTGGATTCAAAATCCAAAAAATATGTATTCTTGGGATATGCTGATGGAGTGAAGGGGTATCGCTTGTGGGATCCCACTAGGAACAAAACTGTGAGGGCGGTAAGGCCCAAAACAGACAATATATGGCAGGCTGGGCCGAGCTGTTACATTTGATATCAGAGCCAACGTCACTGGCTATCTGGTTGTGCCGATGGGGTCGTCGGGCTCCTTAAAGGGGGTGGATTGTAATATCCTATATCGGCGAGTAAGGGGGTGGATTGTAATATCCATATCGGCAGGTAAGGGGGTGGTAGATGGCCTTACTAAGAGTGCTGGTTGCCAACTTGTCATACGCGTTTTGGGGCGTCAGGCTCAGAAGTGAGCTCGCGTCACTAGGAACAAAACCGTGAGGGCGGTAAGGCCCAAAGCGAACAATATATGGCAAGTTGGGTTGGGTTGTTACATGATTCCCTCATAATTAGTCTTGGGTACAATAGACTCAGTTCAAACCATTGTATGTATTACAAGAAGTTTGAAAACGATGATGATATAATCATTCTATTGTTGTACGTGGATGACATGTTGGAATAGGCCCCAACAAAGATCGAGTCCAAGAATTGAAGGCATAGTTGGCTAGCGAGTTTGATATGAAGGACTTGGGACCAACAAATAAGATTCTAGGGATGCAAATTGACCGAGGCAGAAGTAAGAGGAAGATTTGGCTTTCTAAGAAGAATTATTTGAGGAAAGTGTTACGACGCTTCGACATGCAAGATTGTAAGTTAATTTCCACCCCACTTCCTATTAACTTCAAATTATCCTCAAGTATGTCTCCTAGTAATGAAGCAGAGAGGATGGAGATGTCTCAAGTACCGTATGCATCAGTAGTGGGAAGTTTAATGTTTGCCATGATAGGTACAAGACCAGACATTGCACAAGCAGCAGGAGCAGTTAGTTGATACATGGCAAATCTTGGTAGAGAGCATTGGAATACTATTAAGAGGATCTTGAGATACATCAAGGGTACCTTAGATACCGTATTATATTATGGAGGATCAGAATCTACTGCCAGAGATTATGTTTATTCAAATTTTGCTGGTGACCTTAAGAAAAGAAAATTCAATATAGGTTATATGTTCACAATTGCAGGAGGAGGTGTGAGCTAGGTTTCTAAACTTCAGACTATTGTAAAGTTATCTACAACAACAACTGAGTATATGGTAGCTACACAAGCTTGTAAAAAAGCAATATGGATGAGGAAACTTATGGAGGAGCTCGAACATAAACAAGAGAAGATTCCTTTGTATTGTGATAATCAGTGTGTCTTGCATATTGCAAGGAATTCAGTGTTTCATTCAAGAACAAAACACATAGATGTTCAGTATCACTTTATTTGCGAGGTGCTGAAAGATGGAAGTGTGGATTTTATGAAGATTCACACTAAGAAAAACCTAGCAGATGCTTTGACCAAACCAATCAACAATGATAAGTACATATGGTGCAGATCCTCTTATGGCCTAGCAGAAACGTAAGTACATAAAGATGAAAAGTATACAAAGGATAGAACAATCATAGATGATCAAGTGTGAAGACTTGATTAAATCATCAAAGTTTTCAAGGGGGAGAATGTAAAGCCAGCTGGACATTAATGGGTGCTGCCTAAGTCAACAATGTTAGGAACCAATTCGGTGCCACTTGCAACACCAATTAATGCCTCGTGTCTTTTGCAAGACAAAGGCATGGATGCCTGCCTATAAATAGGCAGTGCATCCAAGCCTAAATATGTACACACAAGAGAGAAAGAAGAGAGAAAGGAAGGAAAGTGATCCCACAAAGTTGTGAGGTATTTGTGAGAGAGTAAAAGAGGTGTTTTCTCCTATTAATAGAGAGATTCTCAATTGTTCTCCTATTAGTAAATAGAGGTTGTAATTCACACATTACTTAGTAAAATCTTTTTATACTTGCCTGTGGACGTAGCCAAATTTGGGTCAACCATGTAAATCTCGTGTGACTCATTTCTTATTTTATCATATTCCTTGCCTTTTGTCTTATCGGGTTTGTATGCTAGTATACTAAAAAAAACATTACAAATCACAAGAAGCTCAAACAACAGTAGATCAAAACCCTCCAACACCTCTCACAGTTGCATCCAAATCTTGAACTTCCATGACATTAGGAGTTACAATTTTCTCAAGAATTAACTGTGCAATTCTATCGCCAACCTTTACCTCGAAATCAACACTAGAGTGGTTAACCAAGATAACCCAGCATAAATAAAATGAATTTTTGAACCAAATTATAAAATGCTAAAATTAAAAGGACCAAAAGATAAATACATGGAGGATATGTGGACAAAAGTACATTTTCGCATGAATTCTAGAAAAGCCATGCTATTTTTTTATATTTGGTTTTTTTTCTTTTAATTGTGTCTTTATGCTATAAATTTAAACTTTATCTCATCAACTCGGCCTTGGATCAAGTTCGGACCTTTAATTGCCAAAAATATATAAATATAAGAGATCATCAACTCAAAAAAATCACATGAAATAAATAAAAAGTTTGATAACTAAAAAAGCACTATTGAAATTTATGTGCTTTGTGAGGAGAAGCATAGTGTCAAGCACCCTAGTAAAACACTTTTAAAGAATTAGTTTTTATATATACAACCAGTAAAGATTGAAATTTAACAAGGCATGATTAAAATTTTAAAGAATTCATTTTAATAAATGATTAGATAAATAATATTACTCTCTCATTTACAAACAAATTTAAACATATTAGAATACCAATCTTTTTTTTTTAAAGTTTGATAGTCAATTTAAGACTTGATGCGTTTTAACAATACCTTAAATTTAACTCCAATTGTATTACTTTATTATAAATTACATCTCAAATATTTTTATTTTATCATTTTGTCTAAAAATTACACAAATATACCTCGTAATCTTTTCATTATCAAATGTAGTTTAAGTTTTGATGCATGAGCAATAGTGGTAGCAGCAGCAAAAGGTGGAGTGTTTTTTGGTGGGCTTTTTTAAAATTGGAAATTTTTAGATTGGAGTTTTCAGAGGTATATTTAATTAGGATTTTCAATTCAGGTTTGTTGTTTCGGTTTATGGGACTTTATTTGATTTGCCTTTTCTTTTATGACTTGCAAACCTAGAATCAGAAGTTGTAAAGAGACGATGAAGATAGGTTAGGGTTTTTCTCTCTATTTTATAAGTCTCTCTATCGGATTCTATTGTTTAGAAATAAATTGAAAAAATAATTGAAAAATCAGTTCAGTGAATATTTGGTGCTTGAGTATTATTATAATTAAAAAAAACAATTTAGCCAAAGAGAAAAGAAAGGAAAAGTTAAGTTTATGAGCTAGCTCCATTTACACTTTTACATGGTGCGCTCAGTTCCTAATTTAATGAGACAAGGAAAGGTGTTGTTGTATTCAGCATTATGACATCTTTATATATTTTATATCTAGACCAACTGGCTCTTTTGGTACAAATTTGATTCTTATGAGTATCAGAAACCTCAATTTTGGTAGATTTCGTTGGTGGAACTATGAATATTTTTACATTTATAGTTCCTATGCATGCCTTCCCTGTTGCCACTGTTTCCTTCGGTTCATCATGCCATAAAAATTTGTTTCAGAATAAGAGGTCATTACAACATTTAACAATTTTACCGATGAAAATATTCTGTCGGTGTAAGATTACCACTTCGTCGGTAAAATTTTTACCAACTAATTCCCCGATGAAAACTGTTTGTCGGCATAGCATTCATCGGTAATTCAACATTTTGTCGCTAATTCTGTTGGTAAAAAAATTTCAAAAACCAATGGATTTACATACAGAAAATGCGAGCCAAAAAAAAATTCCCGCTGGAAATATACCGACGGAATTATTCCATCGGTGTTTGTGGCGTATGCAGTAAATATTTTGCAACTCTCGATAAAATACCGACGGACTATGTCTGTTTGGAAATCTGTTGGTGAAAGTGGCATATGCAATAAATATTTTGCAACTCTCAGTAAAATATTGACGGACTACGTCCGTCTGGAAATCTGTCGGTGAAAGTGGTATATACAGTAAATATTTTTTAACTCTCTATAAAATACCAATAGACTACTTCCGTCTGAAAATCCGTTGGTTGTTATTTAAAAATTATTTAGAATAAATAATATAAAATTATATTAATTAATAGTAAAAAAAACCAATTATGCAAATAAAATTATATGAAACATTTAAAATATAAAAATAAAGTTAAATAATATTCATCCAAATATTCATTAAAAATTTAATGAGTTTCGAAAAAAAAATTAAACTAGAGCAATGGCAGAGCTAGAGGAGAAGGAGGAGATTGGTTGTTCCTAGGACTAAACGACCAAAAAGGGGGCGCAAATGTATCACCAATCTATAATCTAATGTCCATGACCATTTGGCGGAGTTGTTCATAATCCGCTAAGAGTCGCTCGTATTGTTGTTTCAAGGCCATGAACTCCTCAAACTGGGTGCTCGATATTGATTGGGAGCTCCCAACGGTTGAGACACTATAGGCTGCCTGCAAGTTCTCGGCCGTAGTGTTGGAGAGCTTGTACACCTGATTTTTATGGGGTCCACCAGATGATCCTACCTCCATCCACAAATCCAGATCAAAATCTGAATGGGTCGAAGGATCGTCCCCATATCTCTCCCTCAACTGACTATTATAGGTCTCCTGAAAATTAAAAAACAATCATCATATTCAATTCAAAAAAATAATAACTTACAAAATAAAATGAAATAACGAACATATCACAAAGTGTTGAGCGCGGTTGTCCACGAACTGTTACACCCCCTTTTGGCACTCTTCACTCCGCACGTGCGTCTCAACAAACAGCTTCATTGGGCTCGACTCACGTCTAAAAGATGTAGCCTATAAGAAAAAAAATGTTGCAAGCTAAATGTATTTATAGGTAACAACAAATTAATTAATGATATATTTCATTTAAACTAATATTACCATCCGTTTAGCATGTGCAGCAAACAGAACGGAGCCACCGGTATGCGTGGTCATCGAACCATGAATTTGCCGGTTCCGGTTGTCAGCACCGAACTATGAGCGTCGTGTGAACCGTTCAGATATCACGTGCTGAATATATTACGGCCATATATCCCCTAAGATGTATGGCGGTTTGCAATCCCTCCAAACCGCCACGTCATTCTAGCCTTAGAGACCGTTATCTCTTGTGTATTTTTTGGCTTTTTTTTGTGATTCATACAAAAAATCACGCAACCTACTTCCATAGTGACAAATTAGATTTTAAAACATAAATTTTTTTAAAAAAATATCGTATTGCAATAGAATATGTTACATAGTTGCCGCGTGATTTTCCCACACCCTCCCCACAACATTGTCATGCGCGCCGTCCCACTTGAATTTGTGATGTGTATAAATAATTTATTTAAAATAAAAATAATATTTTATTTACAATTATAATAATAATATATTAAAAATAAGTTGGAAATTAGAACTTAACACCAACCTAAAATCTTTGAAACCATGCATCGATATAAGGTCTTCATTCAGGATAGCTGGAAACCTGACTCCATTGAAATAATGGAATCTCCATCGATGATTTAAACGTTGATGTTATTACTCGGGCGGCCTCAATGTTTGTGAACCTGAAAAAAAAAATTAATGAAATATTACTATTCATAAATTATGTTATAATTTTAAAAAAACTAAAACCGAAACAAAATTACATTGAAAGGTCATCCTTCCAATGTGCCTAGTATTTGTGAGTGAATTGATTCCACTGTAAAGGCACATCGCCTCTGCGCTATGAAACCGCACTCGAAGAGGCAACATCGTGAGTCGGCGTAGGTGCCTCTTCTTGATCGGCACCTAAGGACAAGTCATCCTCGCTGCTAGAAGAACTAGCTGCAACCATATGCTCATGACGTGCTGTTGATTTCAATATACGCATCAACATAAATTTATACGAATAATTACATAATTTAAATCGATTATTAAAAAAAAA
>Ga0307510_10003346_pt1 | contig 18670 bp, 11 predicted proteins | sample 12_EM_MG_FD_207224 | JGI IMG/M metagenome (GOLD analysis project Ga0307510, IMG submission 207224) | Populus trichocarpa ectomycorrhiza microbial communities from riparian zone in the Pacific Northwest, United States - 12_EM | ecosystem: Host-associated > Plants > Roots > Unclassified | place...
TGTTTTTTATTTAAAAATATATTTAAAAATTACTTTTAATATTAACTCATTAAAATGATCTAAAAACATAAAAACATATTAATTTAAAGCAAAAAAAAATAAAAAAAATTTAAATTTTTTTAAAAATACTTTGAAACGCAAAAAGAAACAGAGTTGTTAACGTACCAGATTAAAATTTATTTTATTTATGTTCTTATTCTCGATACTTATCTATTTATTTTAATTAGTTCATAAACACAAGCCCATTTTATCTCTACTTTCCTAAGAAAAAAATATTTTCTTTACATGAAAATAAAAGTTTTTATTCTAAATATTTATCTATTTTCTTAATCAGTTATTTATTAGATAAACATGAACTCAAATCTTATCCCTACATTTCCTAAACATAATTATCTCCTCGCACGTTAATAATGTCTTAGATAAAAAATTATTTTATTTGTTTTTTATTTTCAATATTTATCTATTTTTTAACAGGTCCTGCATCATTTTGTTTTATCAAAAATTTTAACATCATTTTATTCTCAAATCAATTGTTTTGATTCCCAGAGGATAAGTATTATTTGAAAGTTTAAATTAAACTAAAAAACAAAAAAAATTCCGTGCTATTTTTCAAAAGCTTTTTTGGTTCGTACAATCTTGAAAACAAAATACACACATTACTTCTATTACAGAATATACAATGATTTACATTGAATAGATTACAAGAAAAAAACCTATAATAAAAATGGAATAACATTATGTTGTTAAACAAACATTGTAAATTCAAATTTTACACCATTAAAATAGGAATATCTTGTTATTTATTTTTATTTTTTATTAAACTAATTTGATTTATTAAACTTCCATTCAATAATATATAAAACACTATCAAATATTACAATAATATGATTAAACATGTTTTGTCTTATAACTTATTCAAGAAAAAAAAATGTATATGAGTTATAATGAAAATAAAAATAAAAAAAAAATAAAATCAATAATGAATATTCCAGAAACATGTCTTTTTATTGACGGTTCGAGGGTATGATGAATATTATTTTTTAAAATATTATTTATTGAATATATATTAAAATAATATATTTTTTTATTTTTTATAATTTATTTTTAATATTAAAACATCACCTTTTATATATACAAAAAAAAAATTTAATTTTTTTTTAAAATTTAATTTTTTTCATACAATAACAGACAACCCCCCTCAGTAAGATTCAAGACGCGCTTAGTCCCAAGCAAGGCGCAGGCGCTTTTTAACGTCAGGGCGAGGCAAAACTAATACAAGGAGACTGTTCAGAAAAAGTTGCTCCTCGTAGCGTGGTCATGATCAATTAAAAAACCCCAAAACAACAGAATCCTTTTAAAACATGGACAACTTACATTTGATAGCTCTGCATCCATAAACCCTATCCCCCCCTTTCCATCTCCCTCTGTCAACCTCATTCGCTTCAAATGGAGGACGAAAGGTCTCTCTCGCTTCTCAAGGTTGGTTTATATAATGTATTTTCAACAGAATATTAGTTGATTTGCTGCTATTTTGTTTAAATTTCATAAACTTTTGATTTGGATTTATATATATATATATATACATATATACTCGTATATTTATTTTCTTTAAAAATGCCTGTAGTTAATGGTTAATGAAGGATTATTCCCATCTCCAGAAGAAGACGAGAAGAGGAAGATTATTGTCGAGAAGCTCAAAACAGTACTCATCATTCACATTCGCAAAATAATCAATGTTTTCTTTTAGAAAATCTCTGATGAATGTGCCCTATAACTGTTGCAGATTGTGGTAGCGTGGGCTAAGAAGGTGGCGTGGCAGCGGTGTTTACCAAAACAACAAATTGCAGCTACATCTGCTACTATATTGACTTATGGATCCTATGGGCTTGGAGTAAGTCTTTGTTGTGAAATGAAATGCCGATTACTGATAGCACATTTTGAAATTTCTTCGCTGTGGCCGAGTATTTTAAATGATCTTAATTTTTCTAAATTAAGAGCTCTCTGATCATATCCACCTCAATTTGCTTGTAATGCACCAATTCACTATCACATGTTTGTGTCAATTTTCAATTTCTTTTTTTTGTTTTTTAATGAAGCACAACATTCTACTATAGACCTTAGGCATGTAAATTTGGTTTGAATGCACCATTCCTATTAATGTGTCCTTGCTAATTTTGATCGCATACTTTGTCTTTGTAAAACGTGGTTTGTGAATTTTATCTGCCTGGTTCGTTCAGGTTCATGATCCAGAGTCTGATATTGATGCTTTATGTGTTGGTCCTTTCTTCGCCACTATAGCTGTAAGTTTTCTCTGTTTGTGCTCATCTAGTTTAACCATGTGGATTGGAATAAGTATTGTCTCGATTTTTGTATTATTCATTACTCGTGCAGGAGGACTTTTTTATTGTTTTGCACAACATACTTAAGAGCAGGCCTGAAATATCAGAAATCCATTGTGTGAAGGATTCAAAGGTTCCTTTGATGCGGTTTACATTTGATGGGATTTCAGTTGATCTTCCATATGCTCAGCTTAAAGTCTTAAATGTTCCTGAAGTAAGTATGCATACCTTGGACTTGAACAGATTTTATGTGGATGAAACATTCTTCTAAACATGATGCTTGCAGTGTTCTTTCCTTGTCAGGATTGAGTAGATGATTGAAGTGCTTTTTATTACTCTTTTTTTTTCATTCTTAGAAATTGCTTTCATTGTATCTAGTAAGGTGGTCAATAGATGCGCTGTGTGCTGCTCCAGTTTTATCAATCGTGGTTCTTTTCCCCTGTTGATAACAAGGATATTTGACATTTCGACTTGCTGAACCGCAGAATGTGGACATACTCAATCTATCCCTTTTGACTAATATTGATGAGACCAGTTGGAAGAGTTTGTCTGGAGTACGTGCTAATCAACGGATACTGCTGCTTGTTCCAAACCTGATGGTAGATGTTCCTCGTTTTTTCTTTCCCATTCACACAAGGATCTCAACTCTTGATTCATTCAGCATGACTACAGTTCATGTATCAGCTTTAACACATCAGTTCCCACAGTAGCTGGTACTTGTCTTTCTGGACAATGTCCCATATTTATTCAAAAGATGCATGTGTACACCTCAATATTGTTACAGCCACTGCATCACTATTCACAAGAGATTTATGCCATGATCTATCCATGGTTTATGAAATTTGAGTGTCTTGCAAAATTTTTTTTCTTTACGTGATGGTAATTTCTTGCACTAATGCATTGGTCCTAGATTTTTCCCCTGGGAACAAGCTAGGCCAATACATGGAGCTCCTGTGGACTATAATTTTCTATCTGTGCAACACATGCTATTGCCACTATAATTATGTGCTTAGATGGTTTGCTTGCAATAGATTTGAAGATTTTTCAGATTGCAGTAATTTGTAATAGCAGTTTTTTGACGAGTATCAGATTTTTGAAATGATGTTTCAGAATTTCCAATCCATGCTGCGATGTCTTAAACTGTGGGCAAAACGGCGAGGAGTGTATGGTAATGTAAGTGCAACGTGCATGTTAGTTATATCAGTTTCATGCTTTGCTTCTATCTGAGATGGGCTTTATCAGAATAACCTTTCCCCCAAAAAATATGGATCCAATTAAATATGCATTGTTTGCAGCTAAATGGGTTTCTGGGAGGAGTGCATTTAGCAGTTCTAGCAGCCTTTGTTTGTCAAAATCAGCCAAACGCCAGTGTAATTGCTTTAATTTCAAACTTCTTTAGTACATATGCGATGTGGCCTTGGCCTACACCTGTTATGCTGCAAGATGGAATGTCATCAAATGTCGAAGATGTGATTGAGACTCGATTCTACATGCCTATTCGTTTGCCATGTAGTCCATACGAGTATTGCCATTCCAATGTCACTAAAAGCACATTCACCAAGATCAGAGCAGAGTTTCTCAGAGGGCATTCTATGACTAGGGTATGTTTATTATTTAATTGAGACTGGAATACCTGTCTTGACTATCTACCTACACTGTGATTTGCTTGTGGCTTCTTTAGCACTTTTTTCTTTGGTTGGAGGGGCTGTTTCGGAGCTAGTTCCTTAATCAGATGGGGATGCTGTTCTATATATTGATTCTGTTCTAGTTAGCTATAGAGATCTTAATCGAAGAGGATTTTTTACAAAAGACTGTAGACCTGTTTTCTTACAATACAGGATCTTCTAAAGTTAAAGCTGGACTCTGATGTGGGGAGAATTTTTGAGCCTTTCCCATACTCAACGAACTATACACGATTTGTCAAAATCTACCTTTCAGCTCCTGATCAAGATGAGCTAGGAGACTGGGTGGGCTGGGTGAAGTCACACTTCCGCTGTCTACTTCTTAAGGTAACTGGCTCATGTGCGCTCCTTCATTTTGGTAATCAACCGGGCATTTATTCACATAAGAACTAGTTGTGTGAAGATGTTGCCTGAATCACTAAATAAAGATGAAAACAAGAACTAGCAATGCTAGTTTGTGTCTATGTCTTGGTAAACGGCCTCATTAGCCTCAGTTTCATTGCCTTCATAGTTTTGGAGAATCTTCCCTTCCGGGGTCATACAATGCAAGGTATACCAACCCCAACCAGATAGATTTTAACTTCAGTGTATTGCTTTTGTGGGCACTCTCAAAGTAATCGATCTAATAGTACTCATGAATTTATTTTTACTTATTGTTTTTTTTAATCTCGTGATTTGGTCTCTCCTTCCTTACAACACTTTCTGAGGTTTTATTTGCTTCAGCTGGAAGCCGTGCAGGGCTTTTGTGACCCCAACCCCATGGAATATGTTGATATGGATGCATCTGAACCAAATGTTGTTTTCTACTGGGGCCTAAATCGCAGTAGAAGCAATTTCGTGTATATAGAACCTGTTGAGGAGGATTTCTCGAGGAGTATATATTGTGGCTATTATGGCATTCGTGGAAAGATGGAATTATCTATCGTGCAAGCATCTGAACTACCAAAGAATGCTCGGTTTGACAGTGGAAACGGCAAGAAAATGAAAGCATGCTGGAAGATGCTTGACTACAATCAAAGGAGGACCCCAGCATATTCGCAACATCTGCCAAGCTACTTTGTTGGGTATGTGGAAAGCAATGGAGACACCGAGTACCCAAGTACTGGGGGCTAAAGTTTACTGTATGCTCTCTTACTCTCTGTTCTGGTACTGATCTTGTTTTGCATCCTACCTTGAGAAATTTGTGTGCGATTAGAATTTAGGGTTAAGGGCTTATGGATTGAACAACTTAGTCTGTGATAGCATATTAGCTTTAAAACAACATAAATAGGATGGATTCTAAAGATATAAAAAAGGGAGTTTGCAATAGACGGGACTTGTGTAAATTACGTCGATCAATGCTTTCCTTCTAATATTTTTTCTTTCTTTTACATTTGTTGAGTTGACAATCGAACCCGTTAGGAAACGAAGTTGGGCATGTTAGAATGCAATCAACACGAACTTGATTAACCACCTTTTGAGTTTCGAACTAAAGCAACCGTTCTCCTTTGGAGTTATGATGTAAAGCAATTGTAAGTTCTTGTGCCACAAATTTTCTTTTGGATAAATCTTGTGCAACAAACTTTGAAATAGATACCCCTTTAGCATTGGACAAGAGAGGCTGCAAATCTGCCACAATGCCAAGAAAGAGCCCAATTCGTGTGAGGTGGTTTTCATTATCGATTAGCGCGAGGCAGGCGTTGACTAATGCGAGCAGAATCTCCATGATCAAGGCCATAGGAAGATGAGGATTTTGGCATTTCGAACTTCTTTTCCCAAGTACAAGAGGTAGATATTGAACGAAGAAGATCAGCTTCTCGTTCACAAGAATATGCTTCAGAAGCGAGAGCCCACAAATAATAGGCACGAGGGGTCTGGCCCATGGCAACACCTTAGGCTTTGCCCCACTTTGCTTTCTATTACTAAATAACATATTTTATAAACTATAACATTTATTTATTAACGATTATTATTGTTATTATTCTTGGTTAAACATTAACATAATGAGGTGCTGACTGTTGTTCATAAGCATGAGAAAAATCTCATTGTTTTTTTTTTATAAAAAAAGGAACAAAACGAGGATTATAATAAGCATTGTTATGATAAACGTGGATTATAATAAACAAAACGAGATTTTAAAAAAAATCTCATTGTTCATAAGCATGACTATTATTATTTCTTTTTTAAAAAAGGAGCCATGGCTAGTAGATTTAGGATTCAGCTTCTTCACTTTTCCTCCTCCATGGCCAGTAGGTTTGCTTTGGACGGGCTATTGTGGTTCAACCACTGTTAGAAAGTGTATAGTTTTTTTATTAATGGATAAAAAATATCTATTAAAATTAATATTGTTTTTATATTAATCTAAGGTTAAGTATGACCTTCCAATTTTTATATTTAAAACCCCTAACAATTCCTGTAAGTCAGGAAGTGAGAATTTCAAAATTTGTTTTACTTTGGAAAAAGCCCATTCTCTTAAAATCAAATTCAACTCATAGCATCTTAAGAAAATTAAATTCACAATAAAACAATTAATTCTTTTGGTATGATTGTAGCGAACCATATTGGTAGAACTGGATTTTAATGAACCATTATTGAGTAATTTCGTGAGTAAAAACATCACCGTTAATTTCAAATTTGTTTCGAGTTGATTAATAAAAGATTTACCTCAATTCTTGACACATCATGATTTTTATTGAAAATTTATGGAGCCATGTAGTTGTAGGGGTGAATAAAACCAGTTTCTCACCTTAAACTTCGGAATAAAAAGGTCGAAGTTATGAATATAGATGGGGCAGGATTGTCGAGAATTTTGAAAGGATGAAATTTCTATTTGACTTCCATTAAATTACTAAGATATTCTCTTATATATTATAGGCACATTGACTTATGGGAAGAATTCTCTCTTCAAATTTATATAGTCATGAAACTTAAGATGTTTATAACATCATCTTCTCGCCTTAAATTTAGAATTGGATTTGATATGTTTGATCGATCTAGATACATACAATATAAGATGAACTTGGTTGAATAAGAAAATGATGGAAATTATAAATAATTTTAAAATAAGTCAAGAATTTGGATCTTGGATGAAGAACTGACACTACTCACATGCAAACACAACAAGATTTGAGGTGATCGGATTGAGAGTTGGCTTGCTTATTTACAAATAACTAAACAATTAAAATCAAACCATCCAAGAAGCAGGTGCACTTGATTGATTGATGAATACTGCTGCTGTTATCCAAAAAAAAAAAAAATATTATGTGAACTGTCTAACAATCTTTGAATTTGATGATCTGCAGCGTGTTGCTAGTCTAATAGCGGTGAGCTCGTTGCAAATGTAAAGAAATCACAACTTCAAATCCTCAATTTAAAGTATATTTAAGCTTAAAAAAATATCCCATTACATGAGAAAATCAAAATAAGCCCTCGTTTTTGTAGCGCAACATGTTCGTAGTGACGAGGTCAAGCAACCTCTACTGAAAGGTGTGATTTTTATCACAACCAGCATGGGTTGATCTTCTTTTATGATGATGAACAGTGTTGTACCCCGCAAAATAAGTTCTTTTAAAAAATTAACGATCCTTCTACGCTTGAGTTAAATGAAGAAGACGAGGAGACCAATATGAATAGGAAACCAATATACAATCTCTTTATATGATGCTTAAAGAGATTTAACTTGAGCATGAAGACGATAGACACCTGACATGTCTATCTTGTTTTCCATGTCGCTAAGCTTAAGTGGAAGTTTTTAGCGGAATTAAGAAGTCCATGGAAAGTTACGCTTAAAATCTTGAACCTGAAAGCAAAGAAAATATGGTTTTTATCTCTGCCAACCACGGACACACATTTACAAGGTAAACCGAGCCACGAACAAGGCAGAAAAATGGCATCGAAAAGGAGGACACTTGGTAAAATCAATGTGGTCTGCTGGGGGTCTGCGGGCTGCGGGCTGCGGGCTGCTTTCTTGTTAGTCCCCCACCGTGGAAAATCCCTTCGGCCGAAGAGGAGGAGGAAAACAGGTGGGGCCGTGGAGGTCCAGGCCCAAGGGATCAAAATTATCATCAACTGTAAGCAAAATCTTAATTTGATCCCCACCAAAAAAGAGTTTTACATTCTCATCTCATATCTTCTTAAAAAGATTTGCTAAGCACGATTCGGCAGGTCCCTTTAAAGCAGTTGGGGTTTGATAATCAAGAAGTTAACATTAAGATTTAATAGTAAATCCATCTTCACAGCTCATATCGGTATCATAGAATTAAGATTGAGGGATCACTTTTCACTTTATTCTTTTTTATGTGGATATAGATGTAAATGTAAACGTAGATGTTGCTGAGACTCAGAAAAGATAGACCACGAACAGCAGCAGCAGCAGCAGTGCTCGTTAGGGGACAGACCGACAGATAATAAGATGGGCTTGATCCACAGTAACCGGATCCATGGAGAGTAAATCACGAGCTGAGGTGATTTTGTCGACATTGGAGCTTGAGTTGAGATCAAACCCAAGACAGTAGTCTTCGCTTTTGACATGGGTCCAAACTTGTCAGCATCATGAAAGGGTTTGCCGTTTTTAATGTATATCTCGAGAGCTTCATTTCAAACCAGTGCTATCAACGCCAGGCTTTAGATCATTCCAGAAGTTCACGAGCCAGTCTGTGAGATGCTTTTCCTAGCAAGAAAAGAGACAATTAATGTCCGATAAAAGAAATAGAAAGCACTGGAGGCCACAAACTGCACACCACGTGTCACTCAAAACATGGTCATGCCTCATAATGTCAACCAGACTGACGTTTGAATAATACCCATTTTTTTAATCTCCAACCATTTCGAGAGTACTTCCTTTACTTTTTTATCATCATTTTCTTGGTTTTTTTGTTTCAACTGGAGGACAGATTCTTTTACGATAAGGTTTCAATTACCAATCACATCTTAGTTGATTTTTTTTTTATTTCTTTTATGCTTACGTTGAAATTGTATTTTTTTTTTAAATATTTATTTTTGTTTAATATTATTTTTTATAATTTTTGTATTGATTTGTTGTTATGATATTAAAAATAATTTTTTAAAAATAAAAATTTAATATATTTTTAAATAAAAAATACTTTAAAAAATAATATTTACCGAATTTAAAATACTCGTAACCCATCTTTACCGACTTTAATCATAACCAATCTTTACCGACTTTAAAGTGCTTTACCGACTTTAATCATAACCAGTCTTTACCGACTTTAAACATGCGATGATAATGGAGAAAAACAAAATCACTGTGACGAATTAACATCTGAAAAGTTTGAGCAGAAACTCATAACCAATTCTTAACGATTTTAAATATAAATAATCATTTCAGAATCCATGACTTGAGGTTCCGAATTAAATATGAGTATTTTATATAATGATTAACGAGATCACGAGTTCAGTTAACAACTAACATCAGAGAATAATGTGAACGCAACTCCATCTGAAACCGGTAAAGAGTGACGACAGAGACAATCCACAGATTGAGACATTATTAAATATTTGGCAGGCAATGGTTCAAGATCAAGGAGACCCACACTTGAGTTCATTTCAGAACACAATAAGCAAGCAAACAGAATCTATCATATAACAGCATCACCAAACCAATCTAATTCCCTACCCTTCGCTGCCCCTCTTCCTTTTTAGTTCTGCAAAAAATGAGAACTTCAGTCTCTTCACTGTCCATTCTCCTTCTTTACATCCTCCTCCTCTCAGCTCCTTTACCACTAACCCAATGTGGTGATCTAGTAGGCCAGATATGCAAGAAGACACCCTTCTACGACCTTTGTGTCTTGTCCTTACAACCAAACTCAGGGACTGATGTTAAAACTCTAGCCTCTAAAATGGCTAATCTCGTCCTGTCCAATGTGACCGATACCCTGAATTTCATCCAAGGCTTAGTTAAACAGGAAACTGGGACATCATTAGAGAGGCCACTGGCTGATTGTGCAGAGTTGTACATACCAGTTGTCAAGTACAATCTTCCTCAAGCCATTGATGCTTTGATTAGAGGAAGGTATGGATTTGCCAATTATGTTTTTTCTGATGTTTCCAAACAAGCTGATGCTTGTGAAAAAAACTTCTCGGGCGAGGATGAATCACCATTGACTGATAGGAATAAACTTATCAGCAATCTTTGTGATGTCGCGGTAGCCATTATCAATATATTGCAGAAGGGTTTCTGATTATGTTCTCTGTCTTCTTATTTTGGTTACTAGTTAGTGTCTGTTTTCGTATGTAGCAGTTCACTTCATTGCTGGACTAAATTAGTGAGAGTCCTTCAGGTCTGTATCTAAGTTTTTGTACTTGAAGCAGCAGTTCAGTTTGAACCAGTGAATTATTGGCATCTTTAATCTTTTATTATTATTTTCTTCTGCCATATAAGCTTTTTTTTTTTTGTCTGTTCTATTTTGGACTTGGATGCCCCGTGTTAAAGAGGGTTTTGCCGAGTTAACTCGAGGTTGTTTTTTTTCACCGCTCCAAGAAATAAACCCAACCCCAATTGACCAAAGCTTCTGGAAAGGTTACGAATATTTGAACTTCCAAGTAGTTAAGCAAGTTAGCTACAAAAGTTAGTTCACAGGACAGATTCAGAGACTATCAGCGGTGATGTTATAGGATCTCGAAGTGCAGCATCGAGTTGTAGGGGAGCTCATTGTGATTCTGATGGACCGAGTTCAAGTGATAATTTTGTTTGTCTGTGGAGGCATAACATAAGCCCAGGTTTCTGTTAAAGCCACAGCCAACTTAAGAGCTGAACTTGCTGCTATACAATTGAAAAAACTATAGCAGTTTGTGATTGATGTTTCCTGCCAATCTTATGGGCGGGATAATTAGTTTGGCCCAAAAGGAATTGTACAGGCCACAAATTCAATATGACAATAAATGAGACAATTATGGGCATAATAAAACGAATCTACAAGCCCAAACCAGAGAAGGGGAAAGAACAAAAGAAAATCCACGGATTGAAATTTTTTATATTCATCTTCTACTTATTATTATTCATTGAATAGTAAATTTATATATTTATATATTATTTATTACTTATTACCTATCAGATAAGTTTGCTGTAATTAAGAAAACCACCTATTCAATCAATATTCATTGGATTAAATTTCCATCCCTAAGCAAATTTCAAGAAATGAAAAAGTTCATTCACGGTCTCTCAATTTATTTTTTTTCTTTATCAAATTAAATCCTCTGTCTTCGATTTGCAGAAGACAAGAACCTCCGTCCTCTTAACTGCATGCACGTGGCAGCTATCTAATAAATGGATTGGACAGAATAGAATTAGAAGGATTCATTTGAATAAATGTTGAGGCTTGTGGGACCATGCATAACATTGTCCAAAAGTAAACACTAAACAGCGAGGGTGCGAGGAGAGCATCGAAAAGAGAGCGAGGAAGAAGAGAGAGAGGAAGTCCTCACCTCGGTGGCAGGCTGATGAGGACCTGTCGTCTTATAATGTATTTAGTATTGTTGTAGCTGTTATGATTGTGGTTTGAAAAAAAATATTTTATAAAAAATATTTTAGATAAAGATTGATTTGATATTTATATATGTTTTGTTAAAATTATGGTTGAAATTGAGATTGAAATTGAGGTTGAATAAAAAGTAATTTAATGTGTTTGGTTAAATATACTTTTCAAATTAAGATTACAAAATAACAAAAAAATATATATATTAATATTGATGGTTTTTAATTTAAATATTGTAGATTTAATTACCATTATTACATCATTAAATAAATAATATTTTATATCAAATACTTTTTATTATTCCATTAACTTATCTACAATTTTATCATATATGAAATTCATTTGATAAGGACTATAGGTTCTATGGTTTTTTGAACGTGCAACAAAATCAGGTAAAATATCATCAGAAATAAAATTGGAATTGCGATCAAATTCCACAAATGCTACGTCATCATGCGATGTTCTTTTAATTTATGTAGTGTTATTAAATAATATTAAACATTAGTTTTTTTGAGTAAAACATAATTTTAAAAAAATTAAATTTTTTTTACCGAGTGGGACGCGGTTCAATGAATTCTGCTAACGTGAAAGTGCAAAAAAAATTCACCTGGCACTGTTCACGTGAAGAGTGCCAGGTGAATGCTTCTCGCATTGCAGGTGAATTATAATTCACCTGGCATGGCACTGTTATGAACAGTGCCCAGTTCCCAGCTGCTTGTGCAAAACCCCGGTTTGATGGAAAAATTATGGGGCCCACCAAATAAAAAACTGCTTTTTTTATGTTACTAAACGCTTAATTTACGCGATTTGTTTTAAAAGCTAAAGCTACCGGATAAATAAATACCCTTTTAGAAGAAGGAACGTATACATTCAAAACTAAATAAAAATAAGGAGCCAACAACTACTCGCCATGGTTAATATGAGAAATTGCTAGCAAGGTTTAATCTTTCAATTTATTTATAAACTGGTCTAAAAATACATAATATAAGGACAAATTCATACACCATCATGAAGGATGTATTCTTTTTGCACACGCGCGCGCGCCCATGATGTTTATTCTCTTCGCCCAGTACTTGATTTTCTGTTTTACATGAAGATGCGCACTCTATTTACACCCATGATGTAATGAAATTATTATGAAAGAAAAAGAAGAAGAAGAACCAAACGGCTTTTGGGGTTTTAAATACCAAAATGTGCTCATGTGGCTGTCTATCTTCCTGTGTTCTTGTTCCTTTTGCTGTTTTCCCAGCAACTTCTTCTACATTACCTCGCAACAAGAATAAAAAGAACTCAAAAGGCATCACTGAAGATGCATGGTGTGATTTGTAGTAATCCACAAGTTAAGACAAAACGTGATGTTGGTCGTTTTAAACCCATACGCTTTGCAGATATTGACTGCAGATCGAAAGCAAGCTAGCACACGAGTCTGCTTGTAGAAGACCAAGTCAAACAAACTTCAGTTTTGTTTTTAATCGAAGACCAAGTCAAAAACCTCAGAAATCTTCACATCTCCAAATGATTTTGAAGGAAGAGGACAGTAGTCAGAAACCAACTGTGGTTTCACAAATTTGGCTTCCTTTGTAAAATGTTTTACTCTTTGTTTCTTTTCTTTCAGTGCGTTACTTCTCAGACTCTAAAGGCAACTTCTTTCATGATAAAATTAGGCTAGGGCATGTGATGCCAGCGTTTTCTCCTTCGCCAATTATATAAAGTGAAGTGTAAACTCAACCTCATCCTGAACTAGTACAGACATTTTCTGCCCTTGCTTCATTGAGAAACACTTGTGCAATTATATTCACAGTAACAAGCACATGTCATGAAACTCGATTTCGTAACAGAAAGAGAAGCCTAACTCCCTATTAAAAATCACCTAATCACCACACCACGGCACCGAGTCTAGTTATTTGCATTCCGGCAGAGATGAAACATCCAATCTCTTTATCGTCCGTTTTACTTCTCCGTTGCCTCCTCCTTTTGTTTCTTGCACCACTAATCCAATGTGGTGATTTGATAAACAAAACTTGCGAAGACACCTGATTACAATCTGTGTCTCATCTCTACAATCAAATCCTAAAATTTGGATGCAGATGTTCAAGGTCTAGCCGACATAATGGCAAAAATCACTTAGTCAAATGCAACTGACACGCTAAGTTACATTCGTAAACTAGTCAACCAAACCGAAGATCCCAAGCTGGAACAATCCTTAGCTTACTGTGCTGAAGTGTACATACCAGTTGTGCAGTACATTCTTCCCCAGGCTATCAATGCCTTGAATAAGGGTTGGCTATGGATTTGCCAAGTATGGGATGTTGGATGCTGCCGATGAAGTTGATTCGTGCACAGGGTCGAAGAAATCACCTCTAGCTGGTAGGAAACAACTCGTGCTGGACCTATGTGGTGTAACTGTGGCCATCATCAACATATTGCTGAAGAAATGAATATCTGATCTAAAATCTCCTTTTCATCTACATCCCTTAGAGCTGCTGCTGCTTTTGATTAACCAAATTTCTTCTTCCATAAATCATACAACATCATATCCATGTTGTCTTTTGCATGAACTAGGTATGGAGCGTAATAAATTCCTAAAATGAAATCTTCAAACACTACCTGGTGCTAGGAGATACGGACAACACCAACAGAAAAATAAAAACAAAACAAAACAAAGCAAAAAAAACTAGCAAGGCTAAGTTCTAGAATACCAGGTCTTTCCATTGCAATTTATTTAAACATAAACATATTTAAACATAAACATATTCCATGTTATACTTTACAGATAACAGGCTACCATCAACAGTCATTTCGCCTCTCTAATACCTAAAACATAGGGATCCATATATAATGCTGCTTCATATTTAGGCACTCCTTACCCATTCCATCCCATTTTGTCCATCAAATAAAAAAAATGGTTTGTAGAACAAGATACGAGATTCATTTAAATCTAGCAAATCAATTCACAAACAAACCTGCCTTTGTTTCATTATGGAGAATTATACAGTAAGTCGGCTGTAAGGAGGGAACTTATCATAACTGGCTCAACCTAAAAGGCCACAGCACTAAACTGTTTTTCCCCAAAAATCCACCAGTAAACATTTTCGGTAATCTAACTCATTCCAAACACTATGCATGTAAGGGATAAATTACCCGACAAACTTCGATCTTGGAGGGATACTGGTACAAAAAGTGCAAGTATATGGCTTGCATGAGAAGTGCAAGAAAGCAGGTAAATTTCTTTCAACAATACAAGCTTGATTACAGTAACTGTCTTCTTTTCCCCACTCATCGCACAGTTCTTGGATTTTTGGGAGGATCTGAACCAGCAATTGTTTCTATGAAGCTGCAATGCATCAACAAATAAACAGATTAGTTGTAGTAGACCATAACATAATATTAACACCTGATATGACCAAAGCAGAAAGTACATGTACTTAAAGTGCAAGATATAACAGGAGAAATGTGATCCATGACATACTTCGGATATCCAGACCCAGGTCCATTAGACTCGCTTGCAGATGGATTCCCAAAGTATTGAACTGAAATTAAACCATCACCAGCTGTCTCTGATGAAACAGGAGATCCCATTGAGCTTGCAGATGTAGCTCTGGATGACATTCCTGCAAAATGAATTGCATGAAACTATGAACATAAGTTAGCAAAAAGAAAAAAAATGCTTATAGAAAAATGCCAGCAGTGATTTCTGTAATGGAATGACCTCTTGTAAAAAATTATTAAGTAATATGATCAATGAGTTTCCAAAAATGAATTGCAATTTGCAATGGCACCCAGGCAAAATTATCATTTTACAAGCACGGGAAGCACAAATAAAAAGATCATAAAACAAATAATGAAACAGGAGAAAAAGGGTAGAGAGAGAGTGATAGAAAGCCTGAAACTAAATCATCTTTTCCCAGATGCCCCCAAACAATTAAGGATGTCTAAAAAATTAGAGAAAGCAGGAAAAAGAAAATAGATGGACAACACTAGAACATGATTCAATGTCGTTTTGAAAACTCTAACCCTGTTACATGTAGCCAACATTATACACACTGGGCAAGATTCAGAAAACCATTTCAGCATAAGATACAGTATATTAGAATCAAAATTCAGAAGCCCACCCACCTTTCGCAAATAAACATCTATATACAAGAAAACCACTTGGATGGGAGCTGTAACACAAATAGCAGATCTGAAAATGGACAATAGGGGAAAAATTCACACATTCCAGCTCAAAGACGTCAAATGTAACTTTTGAATGATTGGGAAATTCAAACATAAAGAAAAACTCTACAGTCCAAATCAAAGGCATGTATTAAAGCATAAGTTATCCACATAACATTTGTATCCAAACCATTGGCTTGAACCAAGTATGGGTTAAAGACTAAGGCAGTAATACTGTGAGAAGATCTTGCACAAGCATTACCTTGAAAGAGAATCACAAGGCAGAATAGAATGGTGAGCACTATGGCAAATATATTGTTATTGGATGACGGCTTCGTAGCTTTTAATTTCTTCAAGGCTTTCATCCGCTCAATCCTTGCACGTTTCAACATGGCTAGTTCAGAAATCTCCTTGATCAGCTTCTGGTCAGCAGCATCCAATGATGGACCTCGTGGAGGCCTAGGAGGCTTTTTATTGCTCGTTTTTTTATGCTTCTCCTTTACCATTTTCTTCTCTACTTGATCAACAGATATTTCACCCTCCAACTTCGCATGGTCTGCAGAACCACCACCAGAGTCTGACACGTAGCCACACAAATTTACCCTCTCTTCACCATTGGCTGTCCCATCGGCGAATGCCCCACATACATTAGCAAGCAACGGCTTTGTTGGTGTTTTTACTCCTGAACCTGCATCTTTACATGAATCTTCAACACTATTTCTCACCCCACTTTCAAGATCAACCTCAAAATCTCTATCTCTTGGAGCCATTTGATCTATTTCCAGCAACCAAAGCCAGTCTGATGTCTTCAATTTCTCACTCTAAACAATTAAAGCCCAAAATAGATTCACAAGAACAAGACCGCTAAAAGAAATTAAACCTCAAATCCAACCCATCATACAAAATTAACCTTTTTTTACATGATAAAGTACAGAGCACTGCGAGCATCGACGATAAAGATATCCAACTTCAGCAAGTAAACAACACTTTCCAGTTATAACTCGCAAATGAAGACATACAGAGTCCACAGTAATAGCAAACTAACTTGCCCTTTTCACTAAAAAAGCCTCAACCTTTGACTCCTTCCGAAACCCAGGCTGTCAATCTCAAAATTAATCACAAAAACTAACAAAACCCTGCATTTTGAATAATGGAATAAAAAGTTAGCCACACTCCATATGCTGTAATGGGCCCAAAGTTAGAGTTTGTGCTTCAATCTGCAGAGTGTACATAATTGGAAAAACAAAAGGCAAAACAAATAACATGACTTTAACATTCCTTCACAAAACAGGCAAATACAAAAACACCCATAAGAAAAGCTTAAAACTTGATAATAATCAAAGAACCAATTAAGCCTTGAAAATAAAGCAAGGCAGGCGCAAATCAAACCCACAAAGCAAAACCACAAGAAAACAATGCATTGCAAATTACAGGATCAAATACACAAATCCAAAATACCCCACTATTTTTTTTAATTAAACCCTAGAAAGAGCAGGGGAAGAAAAACGAAAAAGAAAAGGAGTGGATAAGTACCTTGTAGAGAAAGAGAGAAAACCCCAGATCCGAAGCAGACAAAGGCGGTCAAAATAGGCTATCTCTCTCTCTCTCTCTCTCTCTCAATGTTAGAAAATAAAAATAAAAGCAACTGATAGTAATATAATAAATATAAAGAAAATAGACAGAAAGGATGAGAAAGAAGCGAGACACAAGGGAAGGACACGGGGGGTTTCAGCGAGAAAAAAAAGAAGATTCTGGCCGTTACTAAACTTAAATTGTTGAATCCTAAATATTAATTAAAGAAAAAAAAAGAAAACAATTAATTATTTCCTTGTTTCTTATGAAAACCAGGTGATGTGATTGTCTTGGAAATTTCACCGACACTTGGCTGTGTTTTTCCCTTTTATTTACAATTTCAGTTTTATGCTCCACAACTTATAAATTTTGTGTGTTTTTATTGGCAATAAAATTTGCATGCATATATATATATATATATATATATATATGGTATGTTAACACATTATAGTTATGATATGTTCAGGTTTAGGAAATAATAAGATAAAGTTTATAGTACATTACTTATATTAGTTCTTAATATTATTTTCATTAGTTCTTAATCATTTCAAAAAATAAAATTCACAAAATAATTTTAAATAACGATATGCTTTTTATTTGAATTGACATCGTTTGTCAAGATATTTAATTAATATTTATAAAAAGATAGGATAAAGTTTTTTTCAGAATTTTAGTAAATTCATGTATTTAGAAACTTGACACAATAATTAGTCATCACATTTACAAGAATGTTTCTAAGATATACATATCATTAAGCATCGATTTTTTTTTAAATGAAATATTTTTAAAGCCATTATCTCGGTCCCGAATCAAAGATTAAAAGTCAGCATAAAGATTTTAAGAACTGTTTTTTAAATAACGATATGCTTTTTACTGTTTTGGATAATTTCAATTAAATGACAAAATGACTGCGTACCAAATTAACATTTTATAATGTCAATTGGATTGTTTTTTAAAACATTCCGACGAGTTCAAATCTTGGACCATCACATCAAGAAAAATTTATTAAATCCTTTAAAATGTCAAGATTTCTCCTGATGTAAGCTGGCATAAAAATACGTGTTTAAGATTACTCCTCTAGTGAGAAGAGGATGGTAAATTTTTTTAGTTACATCTAAAAGTTACCTCGTAGTGATTATATTTTTTATATATATACTACGCTCATGTAATAGAAATTATATATATATTTATATATATATTACTTATCATAGGTACTCAAGTGCTAGTGAAGCTGGGTGCTGTTTTTATTGCTGCAAAGATGTTAAATTCTTGTATTTTTAAATTATTTTAATATATTAATATCAAAAATAATTTTTAAAAAATAAAAAAATAATTAAACTGCGATCCTCGTGGCCTCACCAATTCCTGCGTGAAAGCCATCCGGATTTCAACTTCTCTTTGTCATGTAGGAATCCTGATGTCGGTAAATGGTATTGTCATTTTAAAAGGA
>Ga0307510_10003347_pt1 | contig 18669 bp, 5 predicted proteins | sample 12_EM_MG_FD_207224 | JGI IMG/M metagenome (GOLD analysis project Ga0307510, IMG submission 207224) | Populus trichocarpa ectomycorrhiza microbial communities from riparian zone in the Pacific Northwest, United States - 12_EM | ecosystem: Host-associated > Plants > Roots > Unclassified | place...
TTACAGAAAAATAATTTATATTTCCCAATCTTTTCTCTAACCCGATTTTGTTAAAAAAAAAAACCAAAATAATTTTGACCCACTTGAACTTATACCAAGAAAACCTTGACACTCATGAATTTGATTTTGAAAAATAGCGGCTAAACCAATTAAAATGATATTATAGTATTGTAATTAGCTGCTAAACCAATTAAAATGATATTGATAACCATCACTGATCCAATCTTTTATATAGGGGTGAGCAAAAAAACAAAAAAACTGATTAAACCGAGAAAACTTGAAAAAAAAAAATAGAAAAAACTGAACCGTGAAAAAAAATCGATTAGAATTTTGAAAAAATCGACCGGTTTGGTTTGATTTTAGAAGCCTGAAACTGAAAAAACCGAACCGAATCCAAACAAAAAAAACTGAGCCAAAACAGGAAAAAACCCGAGCCAAACCTGTTAGATGAATTATAAAATAAGATAAGATAGATGTTATTAGTTAGACGAATAATAAAATATAAGATAATATAAATGAGTTTTTAACAGCCATGAAGAGATATTGTAGATGTATTATAAGATAATGCTTAATTAATATCTTAGGATAGAAGAGATAGAGAAAATAAATATAAAAACAAGTTTGGTTAAAGAGACGAAGACATAGATAGAAACATAAAATAAATTTGTTTTTTAGACAATTCTTGAGTAAATTTCTATACTTTTAAAACATGAAGAGCGTGAAGACACATGTCACTTAACTCCATTATCCTTATCTTTTTTGTTTTGAAACTAGATATGTGGCCCGTGCTTCGTTGTCGGCTGGGTTGAATTTTTGCTAACATAAAAAAAATCTAGAGGATTTCAAGTGATGAAAAAAAAAACAATTAATTTAAAAAAAAAATGTTGAAGAAAAAACCCTTGAGACAACCCGGTTAATTTGACAAATTAACCACCCGCGATATGAGATAATGATAAAAAAAAATTATACTATAAAAAAAAGGACCCAATAAAAAAGATTGAAGTTCAATAAAAAAACACATAAAGAAAAGTGAAAAAATCACAAAGCTCAAAAGCCAATAATTTAACTCCATAAGTATGAAATTGAAAAAAAAAATCAATTTTAAAAAAACCATAGAGGAAAAAAACCCGAGCCAAACTGAGTTAACTCGACTGACCTATTCTCGGGATATGAGATCGTGATAATCAAACAAAAAGGAAAGTGAAATAAATAACGAAGTTCAAGGCTTAATAACCAAAATTTCAAATGAAGAATTTGAAAAAAAATCAATTTTTAATAAAAAGACAAAAAAAAAACTTAAATCGAATCCAAGCCGTGAGACTGAGATTACCCTATAGAAAGGCAAACACAAAAAAATAATGAAGAAAAATCTCTGATCTCAGTAAAAATTTAAAATCCAAACAACGCCGACCAAATCTTGTTTAAAAACTAAATGAGAAAAATAATAAGGGACTGAACTGAAAAAAATAATTAAGAAAAGGATAAAAAAAATACTAATTAGAAGAATCAAGACCCAAATTGGATAAAAAAACTAAATAAAATAAGATATTGAGGGACACAATTGAAAAAAAGATAAATAAGAAAAAATATAAGAAAATAGTAATAAAAAAAATAAGGACCAAAATTGAATAAAAAACAAAGACAATGAAATGAACCGGGATGAAATTGAAAAACAAATAAATGAAGGAAAGGATAAAACACCAAAAAAGAACAATAAAAAAAATAAGAACCAATTTGGATACGAAAATCAAATTAAATAAAATTTATCAGGTATGATATTGAAAAAAATCTAAAATTCAAAATGTATCAAAAGCAAAACAAATAACACGTTAGAGGAATAAGGACCAAGAATGATAAAAATACAAATTAGATGACACAATTGTTTTTTTGAAAGGGTTGACACAAATTTCGAGGTTAAAAGAAAGAAAAGAAAGAGGAAAAAAACACATTAGAGGCCAACCTGCCTCCGTCGCAAGCACATGCCACACCACTGAAAAGAGAACAATGAGCTGCTCCTAATGCTACTTTGGATGACAGAATTTGATAGCTGTATAGCCTTACATGCCCTGCCTTAAAGGCCTTGATGGTCGTCACATGATGACACGTGTGCTGTACGCGTTAACAATTTGGACAAAGATAACTCCATAAAAAAATAAAAAATTCAATCTCTGATAAATCTAATGTTGGATGATATAATTATAAAAAAAAACGAAGAAAAAAAGAGAAAACAACACTATTCTAATTAATAGTATTATCCGAGTAGGAGAACACTAAAATCCCATATTCCTTTAGTTTAGTTTAGTTTTTTTTTTTGAAATTTTGATTTTAATCTCCCTCCCAATATCATCACTCTCATTCTGTAGTGAGTCAAGGCATGTTTGTCCATGTTGTCTAGGCTACCAGTCTCTCTCCATCATCTCTAGCTTTAGTAGCAGGGACAGGGAGTGATTGATCCGCATGCAACAACTTGAGAGCTCACCGTGGGATTCTTAGATAGGACACAAGAAGGTAGAGAGACTAGGAGCTGAGACTGCTAGATCTGTCGACATTTTATGCCATGGCTGGTTGGTTCGGAGGATTGAGTGGGAGATGTGAAAATGTAAGGATATTTTGACTTATACTCATTATTAATTTATTTTTAATACCAACTCATTAAAATAATAATAAAAAAGTAATTTAAAATCTCCATTGATGCGTGTGTTCACGTAGAAATTCAATAGCGGAGGATACCCATTGGATTACAGAGAATAATTTATCTATTTGCCTGTGGTGTTGGTACAGCTTCACGAACTTCAAGTGTACTGAAACATGGGAGAAAGAGGTAGGAAAGCTTCTTACAGTTTGCAAATTATGTTGATTGTTTCCTCTGCTCCATGCCCAAGAAAACCCTAGATGATGATCAACATATATATACCCTTCATCTGCCGAGCCTTATTCTCATACGGAAATGCTTTGAGCTTTTCTTCTTCTTTAGTTACGTTTCCTTGACCCAAGATTAATTTCTTAGAGTACTAAGATTGACATTTTCTTGCCATTGTTAGCTGGGAGGGAGGAGGGGAGATATTGGGAAGGAAATATGAGCCAACACTTCTGAAACGAGATGCTCTTTCTTACATGATAAAAAATATGTTTTTTTAAGCCAAATATAATTTAAATTATATACACAAACATAATTTTATTATAGTACCTTTATATGTTTTTGTTAAGAAGAAACTATTGAATTTATCTTGTAAAATTTTATTTTAGATGCAAACAACCTAAATGCCAATTAGTGCATAGTATATGAATTCTAGTAAAAAAAAAAAAAAAACAAATCAAATAGAAAATCACAAATCTGTTCTTTGTCTCGTTCAAGTGTGAAAACAAGATTCTTAAGAGCAACCAATCCATGTCAATAAATACGGGAAAAAAAAAATTTAATTTTTGGCACTCGGTGGTTGCTGATCCTTTGGTACATTGGTTTTAGGTAGACATACATCAATGGACATGGACCCCTAACCTACCAAGCATGTGATATAGTACATGTGATCAATTAAGCAACATTATTGACTAGAAGAAAAGTTAAAAGTTAACGTACAAGGGTGGTTCATTCATTTGAGAATTGACGAGAACCTATCAAATTACAGTTCCTTTCCTTCTCCTAATGTTAAAAAATCTCCCTTCCTACATCTTTGTGGGAAACATTGACAGAATATGCTGTCATAGTGTAAATCCCGATTCCATTGGACATACAATTACTGATGAAATCATGGATAAAAAAATATTATCTGAAAATATATAGGTATTGATTTCTATTCCATCAATAACATAATTATCAATAAATTTACAGATGAATTTATCGTGCTAAAAAACATTTGCTAGCAATAATTCCATCGGTAAATACATCAATGATTATGGAGAATTATCGACAGATTAAATTCATTAGAGAATTATATTTATATGTATGTTACCGACATAATAAATCTGTCGGGGAATTATATTTAACAATGACAAGTCTTGTAATTTATTTCCAACTTTCTGAAACTCTTTGAGGGACCTAGTCTGTCGATAATTCCGTTGGTATTTCACATTCTGTCAGTAATCCCATCAATATTATATGTAATATGTTTTTAAAAATATTAAAATAAACAATACAATTAAAAAAATTAAAACATAATTCATGTAAAATAAAAGGCAAATTTGTATTATTAATTTTAAAAAAATATTATTAAATATAATTTATCTATCTAGTGAACATAAACTGGAGGAGGAGGCAGGGACCAATCTTTATCGGAACCAGGAGGGCAACGAGGTGGAGCATAAGTACCAGTGAGGGTTGCCAACAGTTGCTTGAGGACATTTACTTTATCCCCCAGTTCAGTCGCCTCAACCCCAAGTTGGGCAGTCTCAGCTTGAACTTGTTCTTGTATGATTACATGAACAAACGGTGATTGCTGGCTCGATCCGAGTTGCGTGGTCCCAACAGTTGAGACATTATGGCTCGCTCATATATCCCCGGTTGTAGTATTGGAGATATTATAAACTCGATTTCTATCGAGTCTTCTGGCAAATCTAACCTCCAACTACAAATCTAGATCGAGTTTCAGATGGGTTGAAGGATTGTCCCTGTATCTCTCAAGCAATTAGGTGTTACATGTTTCCTGAAAAAAAGTTAGCAAATATAAAAAAAACAATAATTTAAAAAATGTTCAAATTCAACTTACCACAAACTTCTGGGCTCGACTATCCACGCGCTGCTGCACCCTTTTCTATCTGTCCCCCTTTCACATATGTGTTTAAACAAAAAGCTTCACCGGTCTTGGATCACGCCTAAAAATTATAGCATGCAAAAGAAAGCTACTGTTAGTTAAATTTTTTCATTTAATACAACTTTGAAATTTTTTTTATATAAAACAGGATCTTACCTTTTGCTTTGCATGTGAAACAAATATAATGGATCCACTGGAGTGCATGGTCATGGAACCATGAATCTTCTTGGTCTATTTTTCTGAACCTGACTGCGACTGCATGCCTTAAGAAATGCTTTAACATCACTTGCTGGATATAAACGTCCCAGATACCCTCAGAGATGTGGAGGCTTGAAACCCCTCCATATGGCCACGTATTCCCAGCCTGAAAGACTTAAATCTTTTGCATATTTTTTTTCTTTTTTCTAGGCTTTCTACCTGAAATCATGCAACTTAGTTCTTAGAAAAGAAATCGAATAAGATAATGAAAAATAAGATTTTAATATTTTAAAGAAAAAATTTCACAATTTGAATTCAATCTTATCTAATAGTGTTGTAAATCTCCCACACCCTCATGGCTATGTCATTGTCAACCTCCTCCCAATAAGATCTTTTCTTATATATCAATTTTATAAAATAATTAGTTTATTAAAGTTAAAAAACTAATCAAATTAAATATTAAAAAATAACTACTTATGTTTATATTAACCTTGAACTTTCCGAACCAAACATCAATCACAAGCTTTCATTTAAAGCTTTTGGAAACCCGACTATATTAAAACAAAGGCACTTTCATAGACGATTTCATCGCCAATGTTATCATGTGAGCAGTTTCAACATTTGTAAACTTGAATTTCTATTTGTTCATTAAAATTAATCATCCAACTCCATGCATGTTGCTAGAACTAGAAGTTGAGTCAATCGACTTTTCTACCATGATCTCGTAAGGAACATAGGGTTCTCTATACGCAAAGTGCAAACCAACACAAGTATTTTTCCATAAACTAGTTTTGTAGAAGATGCATCGTAACAACATCTATATCTATGATCTTTTTATTTTAACACCTCTTATATAAACATCTAAAACTGCCTCCACTAATATTCTTCAGATTAGATATTACATAATTAATAAAACCCTCAATCCTATTACAATAATCCATCAAGCACAACCCTTTGAGTGAAACTCAATACATCCAAGAACAATCATCAATTATTTATATAAAACTTATATAGAATATTAATGACTACATGTATAAATTAATAATGTGAACTAAATAAATTATCGGTATCCAACTAATTAACTATCATTGATTCAACTCAAATTTATTCAATCTATTTGAATAGTACCCTTTAATCATTATCAATTTTCACCAAAAATTCAAATTTCTCTAAATTTTTAAAAGTTCTTAACTTAACAATAAAATTGATAAAATATGAAATGTACCCATTAAATAACTCATTATTTTTTTCATTATAACACACTTAAGTTAAAAAATCAAACTCGATTTCATCAAATGACAAACAAATATGATTTTTCTAAATCTCAACCAAATCCTAACATGTACAAATCATACATTTATACAATAAATTCCTCTAGGAAAAAGCTATAAAACAAGTAAATATATAAAAAAAACTACATATACTATACAAAATGCCAAAAAATTAACATAAAAGGGGTTACAATAAAAAATAGGTTGGTTTGCTTACTTGATGTGATAAATATTCAAAAGAAGTTGAATCACGATATAGATACTAACAAATTGAGTGTTGAGATTGCTGGATTTGTGATGATTAGAGCTAGATTTATAACAAAATAAAAGAGGGAAAAAGTGCTGTCACTACCAGATTTAACAGTTTTATCAATGAAAATTTATGTCGGTATTTACACTAATAGTTCATCTATGATTATTATCGATTGGATCACGGACGAAAAAACATTTATAAAAAAAGGAAGAAGAAATAGGGGAGGGGGAGAAAGGAGGGTTGTGCTGCTGGTTATAACTTTAATATTACTGATAGATTTACCGACAAAAATTAGTGAAGGTGAATTATCATCGGTAAGTCCGTCGAAAATATTGACACATTTGATTTGTTGACGAAATGAAAGAGGAAATAACTACGTATTTTATTTATTTATTATTATTTGAATTCCATTGGTAACTCCCTGGGTAATCACTAACAAAACCGCTTTCATTAGTGATTATCAATGAAAACAATGACATTATTTTCTGGTGGTAAATGTCACCGTAATGTATCAATGAAATTTCTTTCATCAATTTTTCGTTGGTAATTTATAGTTTTCTAGTAGTGACAAGTCTTAATAGATGGTTAGGCTAAATTAATCACAAATTTATTAAAAACCTATCTGATTCACACTTGAAGTACATAACCTAAATTCCTCATCTTTAAGAAAATAAATAAATTTAGATAAAAAATCACAAGAACTTTTTTATTTATTAGAAGGTTTATGGGACCTTAACCTAACCTATTTAATGAAAATAATTATTTTTATTATTTAATAAATAATGTAGTGTAAGATTACTGTTTCAAAATAGAAGTGGCAAAGTCAGTTAGGATAAAGAGGACATGTTTCCCTTTTCTTTCTATTTTGAAAGAAAAAATTTCATTTGAAAACCATCTTATAGATATTTATTTATTGTTTTCGTTATAATCAACATGTTTCTCATACTTTTATTCTGAAACACCAATCACACTCAATCTAGAGTTAACTAACTATTTGACTTGCCCTTCGCCGCATGTTGAATAATGTTTTTTTAGCAAAAAAAAATAAAATGAATATGCAGTTTTCCAACATGTTTTTGGACATAAATAAATTCTCAATCATAAACTGAAAAGCTTATGCATGCATTTAATTAAATAAATAGAGAATTATTTGTGTCAATAAACATTGAAAAACCCTTAATGATAACTATAGACTAAACTGGAAAAGTTAAGAGGTAGATGCAGATCAAGATATTTGATCTTGCAACACAGATCGTGTACTCAGTTTTGTTTAATAATTTTTTTTCTTAGAATACATTCTTTATTTAATCAAATAACCATTCGTGATAATAAAGCATTAAAAAAGTAGTTAAGATAACTAAAGATTAAACTGAAAAAATAGAAAAACAAAAATAGACCAAGATATTTGATTTCACAACACATGCTATGTATACAATTGTGTTTAATAATTTTTTCCCAGAATAAACTTTTAATGTAATAAAATAATAATAGAAACAAACACACACATAAACAATATTGAATACAATAAAAAAATATTATGTAAAGTTGCACATATTAAAAAAAAAGAATGTTATAACTTTAATGAAAACCAAGTGAAAAATAAACATATTTAATTAAAGACTAAATTAAAAAAGTTGAGATATAGATGTTCACGAGCCGTAGACTTGATTGTATTTAATAAAGTTATTGTTTCTTCGAACCAATGTTTTTATTTAATAAAATGATAATAAAAAAACATATAGGAAAGGAATTGAATAAAATTAAAGGAAAAAATTATTAAGCAGGGCTACAAAGAAAGAACATTTCCTAAAAAAAACAATGAAATCTTATCTATAAAATAAGAAAAAATTAAATCATATTCTATAAGAAAAATCATGAAAAGTTATTAAACATTTATTAAAATAGAAAAAAAAGCCAATAAAGGATGATACTGCAAGGAAAAAAAACCAAAATAACAAATGGCAAAAGCGGTCTAGGTGTGCGAGCTTGACCAAGGTCACCTAATATGTCTAGGCTTAAGAAAAGCTCAGGCTTGTATGTCTGAGCTAACTTTTTATTTATTTATTAAGGCTCAGAAGACCTGCCGTCCACCCTTAATGTTTTTGAAAAAAAATTACAACCAGACGACGCGTCATTGCTTCTCCACAGATTTCAACTATAATGGTGGTTGTAAAATCATGATTGATATTTTTTTGACCTGAAAACCTATTTTCAACATTTTGTTTGGGCCAAAATACCGATAAAAACACCATACACATCTTGATAAACCCTCTATTCGACCTCAAATAACCTCAAAACCCGAAATCAACTTGTAATAAAAAACTTATTGAGCTCAAATCCACCATTTTCAGAAAAAGAAAGGGCAAAAAACACCTAGGTGAAAATTCCTTAATCGAAAGGAACTCGTCAACACCAAAATCTATATTTTTCATGGTTGGACGCGGTATCAATTGAGACTTTCTCTCTTTACTGTTGGATTTGACAACAATCTCTCTCTTTTCTTGAATCAGAAAAAAAAAATTAAAATTAAAATTATATTCTTTAAAATGTGACGAACCAAATATTTATTACCTTGAAAGTTGAAAGCACGAGTACTAAAATGAATAGTGCTTTTTTAGTCACTATTGGTACCCCCACAGTTTGAGAGTGCTTTTTTTTTTTTTAAATGGTGGCTTTTGTCAAGGATTCTTCTACCCAGGCAAGGCAGCCCAAGCAAGCAGAGAGACATACAGCTTCAGAGAGAGAGAGAGAGAGCAGAGAGAGAGAGAGAGAGCACTTCTTTTGCAAGAAGGTGCCTTCTATATTCAGGTACATTTGTTTCTTCAAATAATATGCATGACCCATGAATGGTTTTCTGGGAGTTGAGATGCATAGTTTCTCATCTCCACGCTCAAAATGTCAAAAAAGAAAAGGAAAATAAAATGATATTCCAAAAAGTAAAAACGGTGGAGAGAATAATTTCTGAGTAGATTCGTTTTTCAACTTTCTTATTGCCATGCAACATACCATGAAGCTAGGTTTTGATTCTGCAATCTGTTTTTGCCCATTATTCAGATTTTTTACCACATAATGTGGAGTTGTTTGTTTTCCCATTCCAACTTTTTTAAAGTGTGGTGTGCATTAGGGGCAGCAGCACTATGTCTCATATTGTGAAACCTCATAGTTGGAAATTTCATTTTTTTGGTTACAAAAGTAGGCATTTTTAACAGATACAATGGAGTTCTGTGTCTTAATCTCCAAATCTTTAGCCTTCTCTTTCCAACAACTTTTATTTTTTGTATTAATTGGATAAAACAAAAATTAAGTGGGGGCGTTTTTAGCCTCCATGTTTCTATCTGTTTCTTCAAAATAAATCTAGAAAAGGAAGTAACTAAACTAATTAACACGAACCGCTAATTATTTTCTATGACCATATAAATGCATGCTCAAGTAATTTGGGTGGGTTAATTACTTTAAGATTTTCATTTAACTTTGGACTAACAAACTTTGCTTGAATTTATGAATCTTTTTTTTAAAAAAGTGTCAATAAAGAAAATCTTGCTTTGACAGGTTCTGTTCTTCATTTTGGCTGTATTTGGCAAAGTAAATTAATTTTGAACAAGACCAACAAGTGGAAGTGATGAACAAAATATAATGTATAGGTGTCTGCCTGAAGCATGCATGGTTACAGAAACTGCAAGTCATGGTGGTGTGTTGAGAGGGTCTCCCTTACATTTGTTGCTTGTTCTGACAATTTCCCCAAACATGTGTCATCATGCGTGCACTAGTGTCCATGACATTTTAGTCAGAAACAACCGACTGCTGTGTTTTTCATTGATTGTCTTCACCTACATTTGCCTGCTGTGTTTACTAAATATACAGGTAAAATAATATTATTGAGGTTGTTGAAACATTAATGATGTTAAGATTAGGTTAATTAGATCGATAAAAACGATGAATTTTGGCATGCACTCATGGTTTTGATGTAGACTAATTTTGGATATGCCGAGTACAGAGAAATTATACTGTATAATAGTTATTAATCAGAGTATGTTCTTGGAATATTTTTACTCAATGCTAAAGTCATATATTTTAGCCTGGACCGCCATGGATCCTGTAAAGTCATATTTAATTTATGCATCAGTACGTTTTGTCAATCCCTTGCCTCTTGTTATGATCCAGCCAATTTCATGGTCCTCCTACATTAATTTATTGTTTCGTTTTCTTCTAAGCCTATGCTTTCTGGAAGCAGTTATAGGCCATCAATGCATGCTCAAAGTACTGTGATATATTTACAGTGACCCTGGCTAATCTGATAATTCTACTAAATTATTTGTTCATGTTTTCATGAATTTCAGGGAAGCTGAACAGAGCAATGGCAGCCAATGGAGTGTTTGCCTCCAGTGGCAAGCATGGAGGAAAGGAAAGCCGCATCAAGAGAATGCCACATGGGAAGCCTCCGTTCACTCTTGGCAAAATCAAGAAGGCCATCCCGCCCCATTGCTTCGAACGATCCCTTCTCCGCTCATTCTCCTATGTGGTTTATGATCTGTGCATAAGCTTTCTCCTCTGCTACATTGCCATCACATACATCGACCTCCTCCCATCCCCGCTCTCCTGTGTTGCGTGGCCCATGTACTGGATTCTCCAAGGCAGCATTCTCACTGGTGTTTGGGTTATTTCTCATGAATGTGGTCACCATGCCTTCAGTGACTACCGGTGGCTTGATGACACAGTTGGCTTAATCCTCCATTCTGCACTTTTAGTCCCTTACTTTTCCTGGAAATACAGCCACCGCCGCCATCACTCAAACACAGGGTCCCTTGAGCGCGACGAAGTGTTCGTTCCAAAGCCTAAGTCTCGAATCGCATGGTATTCCAAGTACCTAAACAACCCACCAGGCCGAGCTTTAAGTCTTGTTGTCACACTTCTGCTAGGCTGGCCCTTATACCTAGCCTTCAACGTTTCAGGCCGACCCTATGATCGCTTTGCCTGTCACTATGATCCCTATGGCCCCATATATTCTGATCGTGAAAGGCTTCAGATTTACATTTCTGATCTTGGCATTTTTGCTGCAACTTTTGTGCTCTACAGCATCGCTGTATCTCGAGGGCTGGCATTTCTGATATGCATTTATGGGGTACCGTTACTTATTGCTAATGGTTTCCTTGTCACCATCACATACTTGCAGCACACTCACCCTGCATTGCCACATTATGATTCCTCTGAATGGGAGTGGCTTAGAGGAGCTTTGGCAACCATGGATAGAGACTATGGGATCCTGAACAAGGTCTTCCATAACATTACAGACACGCATGTAGCTCACCATCTCTTCTCTAACATGCCACATTATCATGCAATGGAGGCTACGAAAGCAATCAAGCCAATACTGGGTGAGTTCTATCAGTTTGATGATACTCCAATTTACAAGGCCTTATGGAGGGAGACAAAAGAATGCCTGTATGTTGATCCAGATGACGGAGCTCCTGAAAAAGGCGTGTTCTGGTACCGGAACAAGTTTTGATCCTGCTGCCTGCAAAATCATGCTAGATAGATGCAAGGGTAGGGTTCAATCTGTGTAGCGTGTTGCTAATAAATGGGGGAGAAGGTGTTGTTGAGCTAAAAATGTCATGAACTTGTAATGAAACTCATCAACTTATGAATTCTTATGAAAAAAAAAAATCAACTTATGAATACTTCTCTTCTTAGCTACTATCAGCTTTTGTTTTTAGGCTAGACAAGCGATGATGACCAAATTTTTTTGTGGTGTTTCCTCTGTCAACTTTGTCTATAAAACCTTGCAAGAAATTAAATAAACACAGACGAGCACAGAAAACTAAGAGAGATAACAAACAATATTCATGTAAAGGATAAGATAAACCCCTCGACGAAGGGATAAATCTCCCTCAAAATTATTCATTAATTTCCTTCATCATACCCTTCAACATCAGTACTAATCCTCGATGAACCAGCACTTGTTATAATGACTCATCTGAGCCATCTTTTGAACCTGGAGATAAGCCTCCAAATCCTGAGGCAAAACTTGACTCAAAAAAAGGGGCGTTGCGCATTAATGCTCCAATTTTCCTATTTCCATTTATGCTTATGGTTATGACTCATTTTTAAACCCTTTTATTTTGATGAATTCCTAAAATTCTCAAAACTCGATAATATTTTGGCATTCATATGATTTTTCTGAAACTATAAGGTGGCAGAGTCAAAGGAAACTGGAGGGCCGGCACAATCGCCCCTGAAAAAATTTAATTTTCTTAAGAGTATATAAAGTATATAGTAATGACTGCATCTCTATCTTCATAAAATTTGTCTCCGATCGAAATATGTGTTGAAAAAAGTATCTTGATATTTACAATCTTGCAAATAAGTTTTATCCCAAGAATTTTATATCAAGAGTAATTTCATTTGAGATCGATCTTGATAAAATTATTTTGGATTTGTTATTGTATTAATTTGAGAATATTATGAATTGAGAAAAGTATCAATGCTTATAATAATTAGGAAACTATCTGTATTCTTATTGAAAAAATAAATTGCTAAAAATTTAATTCTGATTCCTTAAGCTAAATTTTAGTTTAGACAATTTCCCAAATGTGTCATCAAGCATGCATTAGTGTACATAACATTTCACTGAAAAACAAATCAAACTTACCAGACTAGTAAAATCTAACCCTGAATTTTTTTTTTAAAAAATAATTAAAATAATATCATTTTAATAAAAAAATTCTTTTAAAAAAGTTAATAGATTGAAGGTCTGGTTTTGACCAGATCAGGCTTGGATCAAGAGGTTAATTTGAGTTTTTTACTAAGTTAGTCGGGGTTTTTTTATTTCATTTTTTTTTTAACTTGAATTGATTTGTTTAGTGGTTTGATCCCAGGTGAAACCACTTGGCATGTCTAGATTTTACAATGATTATTCACTTTGTTTTTCATTAATTACCTTTTAACTTCACCTACATTTCTTAATTAACCGTTGCAATTTATGGAGGTAGAAGATTATTATTTAGGTGGTTGAAATATTAATGATCATGTCTATATATCTTTTTCTGATGTTTAGATTAGGTTAATCAGATCGATACTTTGGCATGTACTATTGGTTTTGATGTCCGACTAATTTTAGGTATGCTGTGTACAACGCATTCATATCGCTAATAATTACAGTGTATTTTTGGAAAAATTTTACTGAAGTTTCAACAAATTTTGTTAAATTCATACACGCAATCGGACAATGAAATGTATAGAACTACAAAATGGCATTATAAAAATCATAGATGTCTCACGTATGGGGTGATCCAGAAAAAAAACTAATTTTTACTGGGTGTTGGTGAGTAAACTCGGATATATATTTTTTATTAAAAATAATTTTTTAAAAAATTTTAGTGTTAAATTTATTAGGTTTGGTCAAATTAATAGAATTATAAGTTAATCCAGTTTATTTTAAATTTCAAATTGCAGATTCCCGAATTAATTATTTTGACTATGATAGTTTAATAACTATCACAAATACTATTTACTTGATGTATATTTTTATTGTTTATTTTTTAAAAAAATTTAATCATGAATATTTTACTTTGAACTGATTTTATCATAAAAATATTTTTTATTTTTTATTAGAGAATACTTGAGAGTTTGGTAGCGGTTGTTTTTAAAATATATTTTACTTGAAAATGTATTAAAATAATATTTTTTTATTTTTAAAAAATTATTTTCAACATTAACACATCAAAATAAATTTAAAATAAAAAAATAAATTTTTTTTTTAAATAAATTTTTAAACACAAAAATTAACTGTCATAGTTAATTTCTTCCCACATACTTCAGCCATTTTCATGGTCCTACAACCTTTATTTTTTCCTTTTCTTCTAAGCCTATGCTTTCTCGAAGCAGGTACGTAATTGCCATGAATACACATACATGCTGTGAAATCAGATTATAAGAATATGATATCTGCTAAATCATGATATTCAAGGAAGCTGAGGACGACAATGGGAGTCAATGGAGTGCATGAAGGAAAGGAAATCAGCTTCAAGAGAATGCCAAACACGGAGCCTCCATTTACACTTGGAAAAATCAAGAAGGCCATCCCTCCCCATTGCTTCCAACGATCCCTTCTCCGCTCATTCTCCTATGTTGTTTATGACCTCTCCTTCAGCTTTCTCTTCTGCTACATTGCCATCACATATTTCCACCTCCTACCATCCCCTCTTGCCTACATCACATGGCCCATCTACTGGGTTCTCCAAGCCTGCATTCTCACTGGTGTTTGGGTCATTGCTCATGAATGTGGCCACCACGCCTTCAGTGACTACCAGTGGGTTGATAACACGGTTGGCCTAATCCTCCACTCTGCACTTTTCATCCCATACTTTTCCTGGAAATACAGCCACCGCCGCCACCATTCAAACACAGGGTCCCTCGAGCGCGACGAAGTGTTTGTCCCGAAGACCAAGTCCCGTGTCGCATGGTATTCCAAGCACCTAAACAACCCACCAGGCCGAGCTTTAAGTCTGGCTGTATCACTTCTGATTGGCTGGCCCTTATATCTAACCTTCAACGTTTCCGGCCGACCCTATGATCGCTTTGCCTGTCACTATGATCCCTATAGTCCCATATATTCTGATCGTGAAAAACTCCAGGTTTACATTTCTGATCTAGGCATTCTTGCTGCAACTTTTGTGCTCTACAGCATTGCCACGTCACAAGGGCTGGCATTTCTGATATGCATTTATGGGGTACCGTTACTTATTGCTAATGGTTTCCTTGTCACCATCACATACTTGCAGCACACTCACCCTGCATTGCCACATTATGATTCCTCTGAATGGGGGTGGCTTAGAGGAGCTTTGGCAACCATGGATAGAGACTATGGGATCCTGAACAAGGTCTTCCATAACATTACAGACACGCATGTAGCTCACCATCTCTTCTCTAACATTCCACATTATCATGCAATGGTGGCTACGAAAGCAATCAAGCCAATACTGGGTGAGTTCTACCAGTTTGATGATACTCCGATTTACAAGGCCTTATGGAGGGAGGCAAAAGAATGCCTTTATGTTGAGCCAGACGACGGAGCTCCTGAAAAAGGCGTGTTCTGGTACCGGAACGAGTTTTGATGCTGCTGCCTCTAAAATCTAGCTAGCTAGATCACCCACGAGCAAGGGATCAGTCAAAGTAGTATAATTGTGTTGCTAATAAATGGGGCAGGAGGTGTTTTGTTGAGCCAATAATGGGATAGACGTGTGATGAAATTCAGCTTCTGAGTACTTCTAAGTGTTTGTTTGTCAATGCGGGCGTGGTTCATCCGCATTTCTAAATTAAAAACATCAAAAAATGATATTTGGAGTTTGGAAAATATGTTCTTACTTTTCAATTAGCAAACAATAGTAGCAAACAAATTTAAGAAAGAAATGTTGATCCCGCTCATATCTTTCAACTAATAACAAATAAGATCATGATTTGATTTTCAAGCATTCTACTAGTTAGAATACAATTAGATTTTCGTCAAGCCTATTCTTTATTTAATAGCTAATTACCAACCAATTATATTATTTACAATCCATAAATAAATAAAAAGATATGGCCATTGGTGGCCTTATATTGAGATTGAGTTTATCTCTCCATTTTTTTAATAAGCTATCCATCAACATTAAATTAAAATTCATAAGAAAATGAATGTTTTTTTTATATAAAAAAATAGATATTTTTCTATTCTTTATTATAATGCTTTTTTTAGTTTTTTTTCCTATTCATAAGAAAAGAATGTCTTTTCATATAAAAAATAGATATTTTTCTATTCTTTATTATAATGTTTTCTTGAGTTTTTTTCCTACTTAAAACAAATATTTTTTTCAAGTTTAATTTTTCTATTTAATATTATTAGAATTTTCTAAATTTTTTTTATATAAAGTGTTGTAACATGGCCTTCTTGGCAAGTGAAGACAAAGAAAAATAAAAATTAAATATTTTGATTGTCTCCTATAGTTATGGTTTTTTTGGTCTTTAAGACTTTTGACATGTAATAAACCCCTTAATCTTTCGCTCTTGTATGCATCAATTGGTATTAAAGCCCAACTATTGATGGTTATTTTGCTTTGCTCTGTGCTGCAGAACAAACATGATTGAAAGAGGTTATAGAACATAGAGGTGAGCAAAAAAACTGAAAAATCGATTAAACTGAGAAAACCGGAAAAAAAAAATCGAAAAAACCGAACAAAAAAAAACCGATTAAAATTTTAAAAAAACCGGCCGGTCAGGTCCGGTTTCGGTTTTATAAGCAAAAAACTGAAAAAACCGAACCGAACCCAAACCGAAAAAAACCGGAAAAAAACCGAGCCAAAACCGGAAAAAGCAAGAAAACCAAGCCAAACCGGTTTGAACCAGTTTTTGTCCTAAAAAACAGAACCGAATTGAAACCGGTCGGTTTGAACCGATTTCAGTTCGGTTTTTTTTTTTAAATTCGGTTTGGTTAGTTTTTTTTTATAAAAACCGAACCGAACCGAAAATGATCACCCCTAATAGAACATGACATGCTTGTGTGGGAGGTGATGATGGGGTTCCTTTTAGAAGAAAAAAAAGAGTCCAAGAACTAGTGTGTTGTTTTCATCTATGTCAGTTAATGTTATTTAAAATCATTGTGGTGGGACCCATTATGGAGTGACTCGCACAAAGATATTGTGTTAAGAACCTATGATGAGATGACCCAAATAAAAATATGTTCTTGATGAATGGTAATTTTTAATTGAATACCAAACTCGATGACAAGTTCCTTCCGGGTCTGGGAGACTAATACAAGAACTTTTTTAAGAAAATAGATACTTTTTTATTTTTTATTATGATGTTTTTCTAGTTTTTTTTTTAATATTTGAAGGGAACATTTTCTCAAGTGTTTTTTCCTATTTAGTATTATTAGGATTTTCTAGTATTTTTTTTCTATATAAAGGGTTGTAATAGCTTTTTGGCAAGTAGAGACATAAAAGAAAAAAAATTAAATATTTTTGTCGTCTCCCTATATTTATATGGTATTTGGTCTTTTAGGGTTTTGACATGTGATAAACCCCTTTATCTTTCGCTCCTGTCTGCATCAATTGATATCAGATCCCAACAATTCTTTGTAGTTATTTTGCTTTGTTGTGTACTGCAAAACAATCATGGTTGTAAAAGGTTGTGGGACATAATGTGCTTATGTAAGAGGGTATTAGTAACTTTCCATTTCAGAAAAAAAAACATTCAGGAACTAGCATGTTGTTTCTATTTGCGTTTGTTACTGTCATTTTAAATCATATTGGTAGGATCCATGATATGACATCTTGTATAAAGATAATATGTTAGGAACTCATGATGAGGTGACCAAAATATTCTTGATGGAAGACAATTCTTAATTGAATACTAAACTTGATAACAAGTTCTTTCCGGCTCTGAAAGATTAATGCATGAGTTTTTTAAGAAAATAGATTTTTTTTATTCTTTATAATGATTTTTTCTAGTTTTTTTTATTTGAAGGGAATATTTTTTCTAATTTATTTTTTTATTTAGTATTATTAGAGTTTTCTAGTTTTTTCTATATAAAAAGTTGTAATAATCTTTTGACTAGTGCAGACATAAAAAAATAAAAAATAAATATTTTGATTTTTTTTTAATTATGATATTTTTTATATTTGAAAATTTTAACATGTAATAAACCTTTTTATCCTTCACTTTTGCTCTCGTTTGCATCAATTTTCTTGACTATATAGATACCAATTATATAGACGAGAAGACAAGAAGTATAGCATGCTTATGAAGAAAAAAAAATAGAAGCAAAAGCCGAAAATATATGAAGGATGACAAATGTTTTGGTGATATTTCCTCTGTCAAGTTGATTTGTCCTTGGAAAACCTTGCTTTAAATAGAACCAAGAAATTAAATAACACAGACAACCACACAAAAATAACACATAGAGATAAGAAAAACTCATGTACGGGATAAGATAAAATTTATCTAGTTTTTAAAGGTCATTTGCTAGAAAATCCCTTCAATTAAAGGTATAAATCTCCCTAAAAATATCGTTCTTCGCTGATGAATACACAACAGCCTCATTATTCTTATTAGAACTGTTGCTACCCAATTTTTGACCCATGTTTTGATAAATTTTCAAAAAAATCCAAAAATAGCGAAAAAAACATTGAAAATCCAAAAAATACATTTTTAATACATTTGCATCGTT
>Ga0307510_10003348_pt1 | contig 18669 bp, 7 predicted proteins | sample 12_EM_MG_FD_207224 | JGI IMG/M metagenome (GOLD analysis project Ga0307510, IMG submission 207224) | Populus trichocarpa ectomycorrhiza microbial communities from riparian zone in the Pacific Northwest, United States - 12_EM | ecosystem: Host-associated > Plants > Roots > Unclassified | place...
CCTCTTTAGGATGGAATAAGGTATGAAAAGCCTCAATTGAAATCTTTCTAAGTATAGAAACCTATGCAGGATGAGCCTATACTTAGAAAATATTCTAAAAAAGCTAAGGGGAACCCAAGGAGTATGACCCCTAGTGATACCTATACTTAGAAAGATTTATATAGGGTGGAGGAGAACCCAAAGACAATGACCTCTAACGATGCCAATATTTTTTAAAAAATTAAAGGGTAGAGGGGACAAATCCATGGAGGGTGTTTTTAATACACTTAGAAAACCAAGTTCATCCCTTAGAGAGTGGTTTCATTAAGTGTAAGAGGTATGTGACCTCTTTAGGATGGAATAAGGTATGAAAAGCCTCAATTGAAATCTTTCTAAGTATAGAAACCTATGCAGGATGAGCCTATACTTAGAAAATATTCTAAAAAAGCTAAGGGGAATCCAAGGAGTATGACCCCTAGTGATACCTATACTTAGAAAGATTTATATAAGGTGGAGGAGAACCCAAAGACAATGACCTCTAGCGATGCCAATACTTTAAAAAAAAATTAAAGGGTAGAGGGGACAAATTCATGGAGGGTGTTTTTAATGCACTAAGAAAACCAAGTTCATCCCTTAGAGAGTGGTTGCATTAAGTGTAAGAGGTATGTGACCTCTTTAGGATGGAATAAGGTATGAAAAGCCTCAATTGAAGAAAGATTTCACCAAAAAGTAGAAGGTTTGTAGCCTTGGAAGGTCTATAACCTCCTTTGTGATGGCGTGGGGGCTTGGGAGCCCCTCATTGAAGAATGGTCAATGGTGTGTGAGAGATATATAACCTCTCTATGATGGCATGAGACATAAAAGCTCATCACTAAAGAGTGGTGCAAGTCTGAGACTGCATTGGAGAATGAGAATCTAAGATCAACCCTTGGCAAATTGGTAAGAGGCCATTTGGCATCACTTAAAAAATAGGGGCCCCAGATCTACCCCTAGTGAATTGGTGAGAGGCCCATGGGCATCACCCGAAGAATAAGAGATCTTGGATTAACCCCTAACGAATTAGTGAGAGGCCCTTAGGAATCACTTGGAGAACGGGGGTTCTGAATCAATCCCTAACGAATTGGTGAGAAGCCCATAGGCATCACCGTCAGAGGTTAATCCGGGATCCCAGATCAACCCCTAGGTGGAATCACCTAGAGAATGAGGGTTTTAGATCAACCCCTAAAAAATTGGTGAGAGGCCTCTGGCATCACCTAGAGAATGGGGGATCCTGGATTAACCTTTAGTGAGTTGATGAGAGGTCCCTAGACATTACCTAGAGAATACGGGATCCCAGATCAACCCCTGGCCAATTGGTTAGAAGCCTCTAGGCATCACCTAGAGAATGGGAATCCCATATCAACTGGCGAATTGGTAAGAGGCCCCTTGAAAAGTATTTGGAAACCCCCATTGAAGATCAATAGATAGAGAATGTATGTTAGAGATATATTATTTTTATTTAAAAAATAAACTTACATTCATATTGAGGATTATGCATCCTATGATGATCTGAGTGATAGATACATAAGAGGTTCTTAAGAGTAACATGTTTTGAAGCTGGTGCCAAAGTGTTTGCTTTGACTGCCTTGATAACTTTAAAAGAGTAATTTTTAGGATACACCAAATAACAATGGGTTAATCCCTTATGGTTCTTCCTCAAGCTTTCATTTCTAATAAGAGAACAATTTCACTTGAAAGGTCCTTGGTTGTTCATGTAATAAGAAGAAGGCTCATATCGTAGCAAATCAGTCTTTTCCACCCGTATGTGATTTTTCATGACTTGTTTCATCTTAAGCAAACTTATGTCTAATAAGGCATAAATTTTTCTCCATAGGGCATATTCTCCTACCCCTTTTATCAAGGCCTTTAAAGTTATTGGCTAAAGAAATTCTTCCACATTGAGCATCTCCTCATTGAACCTCTTCAAATATGCTCGTATAGACTTACCCTCTTATTGGGTAACACCAAATAGTTCCATAAAGCTTTTCTTGGTTAGTATGTTGGTGTCAAAAAGCGTCACTAGCTTAACATATAGGTCACTGAACCCATCAATAGAGCTTGGCTCTAAATTGTTATACTATGCACACGCAGGCCCCCGGAAGGTTGTGGGGATGATTTTGCATATTGAGTCACTATCCTAGATGACCAACTCTAAGCTACCGCGTTTATTCTGTACATGCTCCCTTAGGTTAGCTAGGTCATCATAGTTGTCCATACTTATTTTTTATGGATATGTAGTCTTTAGAAGTCAATTATTCAATACTTGTTTGAACAAGGAATAACCCCTCCATTAATGGGGAGTTGTAGTCATTCTCCTGGGTATGCTCATGTATGCATCTTCTCTTAGTCCTTTATCTATTAGACTCTTGGGAGCCCAAGGAGTTTGACATAGAATGATGGTTACGGTAACTAGTGTCCATCTCACGGTAGTTAGGGGGAGGATGTTTGAAGTATCAGTTTTGTACATAAGTATCGCAATGGCATGAAAGACCCCTTAAAAAACTCTCAGGATTGTCATTATGTTTAATCTCCCTTGAATAGTGTAATCATCTACAAGCACCTGGTATGGACAGTGGATGTGGTGCGAGGGTGTTGTATGTTGTCGAGGGTGTCAAAACTTATAGGAGTGGCAAGGTCTAATTTTGACCTTAGGTTACCAACACAATCTGGGTGGGGAGTTTCACCTGACTTACGAGTTGTTGAAGGTCTGGCTGAGTAGAAGTGTTCGTGGTAACAGATAGATTTATCCAGTGTTTTGACTCAAGTGTGTCTTGGTTGTGTGCCATGGAATGACCTAGAAATGTCAAAAACAAGTTTTAGAAACTGATGGCCTTTTTATCAATTTCCCACAAATGACGCCAATTGATGAGTCTTAAAACTTAAAATGCTTAGGAATAAGGTTGATGTGTTTGATAATTGGTTGATCTTTTAGTTCAAGAATTTGATTCATTCTCTATATTCAAGGTATCTAGTGATTTGATATAGAAAGTCCAGAGGGTTGGTAAGTGGTAGCAGGTGATGCTTGGTAAGGCAAGTAACCGGTAACTGTGGTAGTAGCAGGTGATGTCTGGTAAGTCAGGTAACTGGTAACTGGTACCTGCAAAAGGTCTCCTTTGATGGATGTGGGGACTCTCCGATGATAAAGTCAGTAACTTTATAGAGAGAGAAAGTGCAATGATATTTTAGAAAGATAAACTATGAAAATATATATGCTAAGAATATTAAAAATGAAGAGATTGTGAACCTTTGACTTGAAGGATTCATGATGTATTTATAGCTCATGAATCTTATTTTTTTGTGAAGAGGAGCTGAAGTATAATTTCATCCTTGTGATATTTTGATATATATTCTACTTAAAATAATACGTATTTGATCAGTATAAAATATCAAGGGACCCTCATGGGGTCCAGAAAAAATTCTCTAGAGAGTGTTGGGCTCGAACAAGATGTCCGAATCCAGTAGAGGTGAAAGTCGGTCCTGACGCTCTGCCTGGAACTAAACACGCTGGGCTCAGGTGAGACAGCCTGAGCCCACGAGATGTGAAAGTGGGTGCCTAGGCCCAAACATGTTGGGCTCGGGCATGATAGCCCGAGCCCTCAAGCGCCCATGCACTAGGTGTCCATGCGCCCATGCAAGGAGCATGGGCTCGGGCTACTTGTCTGAGACCATGTTCCTGGTGCGTGGGCTCGAGCTCCTTGCTGGAGCCCATGTTTCTTAAGTTTTTTTTAGTTTTTTTTTTTTTTTAGATGTTTTGTTTTTAGGTTCATTTGAAGAATTGTTTGAATCTATTTTATTTGTATCCATGTAAATAAAAAAGGGAAATGCTAATAACTATCTAACTGTGTGCGTGTGTGTGGAATTATGTCCCCGGGATGCCTTGCTACATTACAAATATAGGACACAAAAGAAGAAGAAAAATACTTACCAAATGGAGAGCGAATCCAAAGCCAACTCAGGGTTCTCTAGCAACCCAGATATGAGAACAAGAACTTGGAAGTACCATGTCTCCAAGCACAGCATCACAGCAGATGCAGCAGATAACTTAAAAAACCCCCACAACCCAGAGAAGGCTTGCACAGCAAAACCATCCCATGTATGCTTGCACTTCTCACTGTTAATTATATAAACAAATTGTGCCAGCACAATAATCCACCATGACAAACTCAACACTAGAGATGCACCCAACAAGCCTAGCCCAGTTTTGTACACAGCAAGCCAACTTAACAGAATATGTATTACCAAAGTGATTGCTGATATATATGCACTAGGGGCCATTATGCTTTGAGCTTGCAAAAACTTTTGTATTGGAAAGTTTACCGCATATGCAAAAATTTGTGGAATAAGGCCGTACACAAAAACTGCTGCTGCTGATGCGATTTCCTGTGATTCCCCAAGTAAAACTAAAATGGGTTTGCAAAAGATGTAAATGATTGTGAGTAGGATCCCAGTGAGAGAGAGGAGAAGGGTTGATCTTTGTAGATATAACCCTAGCATTCCGTATTTGTGTGCACCAAATGCTTGCCCACATAGTGTCTCCACAGCACTTCCCATTCCTAACTGTTTCATTCATATACAAGTAATATCAAAATGAGATGGATGACATAAAAAAATATTTTGATTATATATATATATATATATATATATATATAGAGAGAGAGAGAGAGAGAGATGAGATCAGAGCTAGAGAGGGAGGGAGTTTTATTATTGATAGCTATTTACCATAAGGCCATAGGCAAATAATTGGATTCCAGTGTTGCCAAGGGAGGCAGCAGCGAGTTCAAGATTACCAAGTTGGCCAGAGAAGATTTGGGTGGACATGGACATGAGATAGTTGATCATATAAACAACAACTGCAGGTGCAGCAAGGCGACAGAGCAGCTTCGACTCAATCCATGTGGCCCTTCGAAGACGTTTAAAGTATGGCATCTCGGTGTCTGATAATACACTCTCAAGCTCAATGCTTGAATGATTACTCTTTGTTTTGGGTAATTTCAGTAAGGGTTGAAGGACAATCTCTTCGTCTGAAAGGGCCATCTTTGATTGTTGGCTGGACTGAAGGGTTTGGTGCTAGTGTTCCGTGCTTGTTTTGGTTTGATGGTAGAGGAAAATGGAGAAGGAACACAAGGCTTGATATGTATGAAATAATGTTTAGGTTTTTTAAGAAGGATGGTGGCTGGCAACATAAATGATAGTCAGTGAACTGACAAGTGCGCGCGCGAGTGTGTATTTCCATCTCTCTGAGATATTATCCCCCCATCTAACAGACGATATTCTCTTTACAATCCCAAAATATTTTGCCAAATATTCTTTTTTAACTAATTTTCATTTTTCTTCTTAAGATCAGAAGTAGTTGAAAAGAAGAAATAAAATTACAAGTTTTTAACAAGGAGTAAAATAGAAAATTATTTGAGAGAATGTTATTAATATATTTAGTTTAACTTTTTGTCAAATAATAGCCAAGGAAAGTAGCATATTTTTTGGGGAGAAAAGGAGTGTTGTCCTAGTAATTACTTTTATTTTGTTTTTATTTTAAACCATAGTTTTGATGCAAATTTTTAAGAAAATTAAATGTTGTGTTGCTGTTCCACTATTATAGTTTTATTTTTTTAAAATTCCCAATATGGTAGTTTTTAGTGTTTTCAAGAAGATTATTTACAGAACACCTACGACTTGATATTGCAAATATTGCAAAAATACTCTTAGTTTTTTATGCAAATTAAAATCCTTTCTCCATTTATTACTACCTCAAAAATACAATGTTTTTGACGGTTTATTCCCCCACTAATAGTCTTTGTGTGTGTGTGTGTGTGTGTGTGTGTGTGTAGAAATCAACTTGATGTTATCATCGTGAATTGTGTGGGTATTTTTGGTAAGAGAAGAAGTAAATATACTGAAAGGCAAAACCTCTAAATTTATCTCTGCGGTTGGATAAATTATTTTTTCTCTATATATTAGTTAATTAACCCTTGTGTTATTTGAATTCGTGCAGTTAAACCTGATGCTCTTTGAATTCGTTCAATTAACCAAATAGTTAACTTCTACCAAGTTTCCATATTAACTATGCATGTTAATTATATGGTAATTAAATATTTTTCATTATAAGATGATTTTTTTTTTCTTGATAAGCAATAAATTGCATTACAATGTCAAAAAAAAAGGTGAAAAAATATCAATAATGAATCTACAAATTTACGGGTTAACAATTATTTTAAACCAAGAGAAAATACATAATAAGTACACCACATTAAAAAATATATATATATATATAAAATTTCATGTCCATGCTATAAATTATTTTGTATTAGCAGTTATTATTAGGTAAGACAATAACCTAAACAGCATTAATGATAGCAACTCAAAATGAAAAGAGATGAATTGATTAAGGAGTAAATAAACTTGGAAGATTAAATCCATGCAACACAATCACAATATCTAATAACACATTGTTTTGAAAAAATAAATTGTTCTTGATGATTTTTTATTGCGCAAAAATAATTTATTTATTGTGCAAAATATAAAAGTTAAAATAAATAATTGTCACAAATTCAAAATTAAATTTAAGGATTTTTCTTTTCTTATAAATTGGATGCGGAAAATTAAGTTTCATATTTTGAAACGTCCACGCACTTAATTACTCCAGCGTTCCCAGTTAATAACATTTATGATTTTGGCAGGATTATAAGTAAACAATCTGTCAAACCTCAGAGGATAGGTTGGACTCGTTTTCGTATGTTGGGTATGGTGGTTTTCACAAGAAAATAAAATTATGAGGATGATCAGAATCTTGCCCATTCTATGAAGGTAGTGTCCACCGGCGAAGCAAAGTGTATTTGAGGGGTGAATCCAACTTTCAAAAACTTAATGTTTATAGTCCCTTTTGACCCCCCTTAAATATTGAAAAAAACAAAATGAAAATGAGTCAAATTTTTCATTTTTTTAGGAAAATTCATTAAATGTTTTATTAATAGTCCTCACCTTTTCCTATCTCCCATGCTATTATTGTGAAAGAAATTTAATTTTTATTTGGCTTAGATATTACAAAAAAAAAAAAAACTACAACAGATCAGTATTTTACTGTGGATTACAGACTACTATTTTACCCTTGGTGAGCAAGCTTGAGTTCAGGGGTATACGAGTCTTTTCAATGAGGCTTATTTGTAATTACATTAAAGAAGGGTGTTAATCAGTAATTTCATGTTTTTTTATGTAGTATAATTACCAAATGACCCTTAAAAAAAAGTTCTTTTCGGTTCAGGGGCTTTTCGGGTTTCTTATATTTTTTTATGCATGTTAATTACTTAAATGTCCCTAAAAAAAACTGTATTTACTATAGATGCAATGTCATTTTAGGGTTTTTTGTTATGGTGTTTTTGTAATTCTCATGTGGAGTTAGGGGTGATTTAATATTTTAATATATATAAATTAAGATTAAAATTCGAAAGTGGTTGGGTAGCATGCAATAGCAAGTGGGTAGCACCCGTGCTTTTTGGGTGGCCCATGTGGCGCTCACACAACATCGAATGCCATCTTCCGGGGTGGCGTTCAATGCGCCTCACCACCCTGTCACGGTGGTGAGACGCGTGTTCTTCGAAGACACGCGGAGGAGCTCCGGTAAGGAGTTTTTCCCTTCTTCTTCCTCTCTCCTTTTAGAAAATCATGTTGGCCATTGTAAAAAAAAAATCTAGTTATTTGTTTGTAAAGTTAAATTAAATTTTCATTCTTTTGATTGCAATGTATTTGATCTTAAATCATTTATTGAGTTATTTTATTTTTTTAATTTCATCCCTTGATACTTTATTTTTATATCAAGTTTGATCTTGATATTTAAATACCATATTTAGAAGATGTTAGTCAATCTTTTACATTAATTCTAGCATAGAAATCATCATGTATTAAAAACTTCATATCTATCTAAAAAAAGTAAGCTTTTAAGCCTCTACACATATTTTATCATGATATCACAACAAAGATCCTATACTCTATAGAAAATCTTAGAAGTCTTCTGAGTAGACACTTTTTCTTTCTTTCTTTTTATTCCTACCAATAGAACTTACAGACCAACAAGAAACCATAAAAGATTTGACCATCAATCAATCTCTTTAGATCAAGCTCCCTAAATCAAGTAATTATATATAAATCAATATCCTTAGATAAAGCTTTCTAAATTAAGTAATTGCATATCAATTAACCAAGATATTACAACAAACATCTCTCTCAAATTGATGTTGGTGGAACACGAAGCATCAATTCGTCAACCATGAATTGATTTCGATGACAAGATAGAGCCTTGATAAACACGCCAGTTATCTATAACTCAATGAAAATGTAAAAGAGAGTAATCACATATCAATTAAGTTTTTTGTGAATGGAATAACAATCTAAACATTTAAAATAAGTTTCATAATAGAATATATATATATATATATATATATATATATATATATATATATATATATATTGTGTGTTATGATATATTTCCTCGTAATATTATATAAATTAAAAGGCTATATGCATTAATATATTAAATTAAGATAATTTTTATATATTACTGTTAGAATGAGATGTTAAAAATTCATGTAGAATTAAATACAATATTTAGAAGATCCTAGTCAATCTTATACCTTAATTCTAGCATACAGATCATCATGTATTAAAATTTAGATACTACCCTTTACTGTATAAATTAACCCTATGTATAAATCAAAAGTAAGTTTATAAGCCTCCACATATATTTTATCATAGTATCACAGTAGAGATCTTACACTCTACAAAAAATCTCAGAAGTCCTATGAGTGGACAAGTTTTTTTTTTCTTTCTCTTTATTCCTATAAATGGAACTTACATGCCAATAAGAAACCATAGAAGATTTGACCACCACCATGACCTAACTCATCAAACACAAATCAAAACCCATGAACACTTCACTACTCAGATTAGTATTAAATTGAATGTTATTTTTTGTCAAAATAGTCTGAATGTTTCTTAATTAAGGATATTTTCTCTTTAAATAGTAAAGTATCAACATAATTATATCCTACAATATCTCTTGGATTATAATTACAATTTCCTATCAATCAATCTCTCTAAATCAAGTAATTATATATAAATCAATACCCATAGATAAAGCTTCCTAAATCGAGTAATTGCATATCAATTAACCAAGATATTACAACAAACATCCCCTCTCAAATTGATATAGGTGGAATAGGAAGCATCAATTTGTTAACCATGAATTGATTTTGATGACAAGATAAAGTCTTGGTAAACACGTCAGCTATCTATAACTCATTTGAAAATAAGAGAGAGTAATCACATATCAGTTAAGTTTTTTCACGAATAGAATGACAATCCATACATTTAAAATAAGTGTCTTTATTTGATATATTTTCATAATAAAATTTGTATGATTACACACACACACACACACACATATGACTATTGTATAATATAACGTATTATATAGTGTGTTATGATATATTTCCTCGTAATATTATATAAATTAAAATGTTGTATGCATTAATATATTAAATTAAGATAATTTTTATAAATTACTGTTAGAATGAGATGTGAGAAAATTGTGTAGATTCAAATATCAGTTTAGAATATGCTAGTCAATTTTATACCTTAATTCTAGCATAGAGATCATCATGTATATTAAAACCTAGATACCATCATTTACTGTATAAATTAATCCTATCTATAAATCAAAAGTAAGTTTATAAGCCTCCACACATATTTTATCATGATATCACAGCAAAGATCTTACACTCTATAAAAAAATCTCAGAAGTCCTCTGAGTAGACAAGTTTTTCTTTCTTTCTCTTTATTCCTGAAAATGAAAATTATAGGCCAACAAGAAACCATAGAAGATTTGACCACCACCATGACCTAACTTCTACACCAAACACAAATCAAAACCCATGAACACTTCACTACTTAGATTGGTATCAAATTGAATGATATCATTTATTAAAATAGTCTGAATGTTTCTTAATAGAGGATATTTTCTATTTAAATAGTGAAGTATCAACATAATTACATCCTACAATATCTCTTGGATCATAATTATTATTGCCTATCAATCAATCTCCCTAGACCAAGCTCCCTAAATCAAGTAATTATATATAAATCAATCTCCCTAGATAAAGCTTCATAAATCAAGTAACTGCATATCAATTAATCAAGATATTACAACAAACATCCCCTCTCACATTGATGCTGGTGGAACACAAAGCATTAATTCGTCAACCATTAATTGATTTCGATGATAAGATAGAGCCTTGGTAAACCCATCAACCATCTAGAACTCAATGGGAATGTAAGGGGGATTAATCATATATCGATCAAGTTCTTCATGAATAAAATGGTAATTTAAATCAATATGCTTGATGTGCTCATAAAAGACTGAATTGGTAGCAATTTGAAGAATACTAGTGTTATTAACATGAAGATTAGTAGGAGTAAACTGAGGGATACCCAGTTCACCTAACAAATCTATAAGCTAAAAAATATCAAAGCATGTAGATGACATAGCACAATATTCAAACTCGATTGAGGATTTAAAAACTCATACTCTTCCAAGTAATAAAAGCTTCACTAAAAAACATGCATCATCAACATTGCTGAAACCCATCAACTATAAAAAAAGAAAAGTCCTAGTAGGAAAAATAACTCATGACCACAAGTACCATTAAAGATACGTCATATAATGACCAAGTAAGAATGGTGAGAAGCCTTCATAAACTAACTAACATGATGTACAACAAAAAACAAATATCAGACTAGGTAATTGTTAAATAATTCAAACTCTATACTAGTTATTGATATAACAAGGGATTAAATTATCGTTATACTTTGTTGGAATAAGCCAAGAAGACTAAACACGGTACAAAATTCAATAATATAAAAAGATCTAAAATTGTTTGGATATATATGGAGATTAAGAATAAAATAATGGTTTAGAAAGAAGGAAAGAAAACACATTCCTTCTCCCAGGTTTAATTTTTCTTTGACATGGAAGAAAAATCCAATGATCAGTTTTTTAAGTGTAGTAAAACATGTAAAAATCATTAAAATATGTTTTAGACAAATACTTTCCGACCAAACAAACGAAGATTATTCATCATATTTCCAGAGTTTTGAGTGACAGACTTAAATGATTGCATCGTAAATTAATCTTAACCTCATGCATATATATATTCGTAGACAAATTTAGGAAACATATACATAAGCTTATAATCAATGGTGTTGTTAGGTGTAGAGAGAGTGGTTAAAACCCCATCCTGCTACATCCACATTACATTAAATACAACAAGCCAATACTGCACCAAACCCATTCAACATTGATGAAGAAGATGATAACTACTTATCCTTCATATATGTATTTTTTCTTTAACGCAACCTCGATTAGGTGTCTCTTTTCTCATGATCCCTCACATCCATGTCGAAGATTGCAAGCACAAGTATGAGGCCATTCTTGATGGTCTTAATTGGCCCTAAATGAAGCAGTTGCACAGCCCACATGCATGTCGAAGATTGCAAGCACAAGCATGGGGCCATACTTTATATCCTATAAACACAAATTAATTCACCAAATACCAAAAAAGAATTATAAAAACTGTTAGGGCAGCCATAATATTTCTCCTAACTATCATGCATTACTATGAGGTTGGAGAATCGCCTTTTGGTAAGGTTTGTAATTTTATTTTCTTTTTTATCAGTTTCATAAAGTAAGTATTTTCCCTATACCATGATGGGAAAAGTCAAGTGTTATTATGAATTATACCCAACCACTTGATGCAACAATTGAGGATATTGTGATCAAGATTTTAAATATAATGAGTACATGTTCGAATTAAAAAAAGATTTAATTTGTCAATTTGATACAAACATAAGTGAGGTTTTTCCTTGTGCCAATATCGATAGTTTTAAGTAATGTCGGTCAATTTTCAAGAATTAAGTTTGGGTCTATTTTTTCAATCTAATTTTTTTCATGTCTTGAATTCCTCTTATTAATAATATTTCATATAATTTATTTTTGTGATTGATGAAGGCCATATATGTTATGACATGCATTGATTTCCTAAAAAACAATTCCCTTTAACCCTTAAATTAAGCATAAAAATTGTTAGAGAAAAGTCGTTAAGCTTGAAAAAAATTGATTACAAGTTACTTGAAGCAACCGAGATTATATCTATCCAAAACAATTTCTATGATCTATATGAAAGGATGATATAGATATTAATTAAGTGACATTAATGATTTTTTTTCAATAAAAAAATAGTGATATGCATGTAAAAAAAAAAAAAAAACTACTCTCGGCCACGGCCCAAACATGTGAAATAAACACCAAACAACAAAAATACATCACCCTCACATCAGCACAAATTAAGAATGCACATTTCTCCCTAGAGGTCACTGGTTCGAGTTTCACAAACCTCAGGGCCACTAGAGGCTTACATGGTCGTTAACTTTAGGACCCATGGAATTAGTCGAGATGTGCACAAACTGGCCCGGACACCCACGTTAATAAAAAAAATAAAAAAGAAAGCCCATTTTCTCCATTTTGCACCATGTTAATTCACTTCACTATTCTGCACACTTTCTCTTTAAATAGGCTGACATGATAAGGAGAGAGGAGAGATAAAGGAAAGGAAAATAAAATATTCATTGGGGATATATTTCATTTCTAATTTTAATATATCTAGAAAAATCTTGACAAATAATAATTCTAATAAAAACTTAGAAGAAGAAAAAAGAAAAAAATAAATCACTAGGGATATACTTCATCTCTAATTTTAATATATCCAGTATCGTTATAAAAAAATTCAAAAAAATAATTCTAACGAAATCTTAAAAAAACTACTTAACATGGTCGTAAGTGATATCTAAAAATAGTGAGGTAGTCACTCTTTAACGTGTACATGCACCAAAGAGAAAATAGTCATCCATTTTTTATGGTATCATTCTATTTTGACCACTCACCCTCTCTCCTCACTCCCACTTTTTCACCACCCCACTGTCCAAACAAATTGTTTTTAACAAATTGTTTTCCAGTTCATTTGGACTAGCTCCACACTTCCTTTTCTCTTGTTTTGACACTGGAAAATTATCTGTGTGAAGTTTTTATGTTTATTGTTTATGTGAAGTTTTTCAAGTTTTCATCAAGTAGGGTTTATATGTGACTAGTTCCTTGTTGATGAGGCTATAAAATTAACGGGGAATATTCTAGAAGAAATTATTTTTAAAGATCCTTGCAGATCATTCGTACTGTGTACTATGACCTTCACTTTCAGTCTGTATCGGCCTTCTCTTGAATGAATATCTTCATGGGTTGTAAATCTTCTCTTGAATGAATACCTGCATAAGGTCCCTTAGAGACTCCTAGGGGGTGTTGTTGGGGGACCCTCTAAAGATCAAGTCAATACTAGGGGTGATTATTTTCGATTCGGTTCGGTTTTTATCAAAAAAAAAAAGTAACCAAATCGGTTTTTTAAAATAAAAAAAAAACAAAATCAGTTCAAACTGACCAGTTTCGGTTTGGTTCGGTTATTTTATAACAAAAACCGGTTCAAACTGGTTTTTTAGGTTTGGATCGGTTTTTTCAGTTTGACTCGGGTTTTTTTCGGTTTGGGTTTAGTTTGGTTTTTTCGGTTTTAGGCTTATAAAACCAAACCGGTCGGTTTTTAAAAAATTCTAATCGGTTTTTTTTCACGGTTTGGTTTTTTTTGTTAGTTTTTTTTTCGGTTTTCTCGGTTGTTCAGTTTTTTTGCTCACCCCTAGTCAATACGAGGTATTTTGTATGGTAAAAAGACATTAATGAAGGTATTAATGAGCTTTTATAAATATAGAGAAGAAGAAAGAGAATAAGATGTAGATGTAAGGGAAGAAGAGAAGGAATGTGTTTATGTCTAAGAGCATAAGGTTTCGAACCTTTTTTCTATGTGCTCAAGCTTCCTTTTATATTACCTGTCTTGACTGGCATTATACGATATGTGAGGGGTAGAGATGTAATCTTGTAATGGTAGAATAATATTATTCTATTGTTGATGCCATCACATCTAATTAATATAAGCATTGGCTGTTTGTTCATAATTAATGGGATGTGATGGGTATCATAATCACAAGCCCAGATTTAGAGTAGGGGAGGCTTAGGGTGGGGTCACTTTTTAGCTATACGTTGAATACGTTGAACCCAAGGGTATTTGAGTTTAGCTTCTTCGCTGAAATCCAATAGGGGTTGGGTTCAGCGTTACACGCGCTGAACCCAAGTGTGGTTGGACGTGGATATGTCTCGGCCCAACTGAAGTTGAGCATGGACTCATCCTGAGCCACCTTAAAGTTGAGCGTGGACTCGTCCAGGTCTAATTTAGAGTTGATCGTGGACACATCGTGGCCCAACTTAGAGTTGGGTGCGAGTGTACTCCGCCCCAATATAAGATTGGGCGTAGAAAAATCATAATTCAATGTTAGGTTGAGACTTTCATGTGATGGTCATGTGAAATATTTTTAGAAAATCATGACCCATCACATGTTATATTTTGGTATTTGTTGTGAACACACCTCAGAGATGATCCTCTAGTCAACTGTAAATTAAATCTGTCCCACATATGCATATAAATTAGGGTGCCCGGTCGTTGTCTCCCATTGTAATACTGCACAAAGCAACTGTAGAAGACACGAATGGCCAATCTTCCACATGCAACAGAAGGCATAATGTCTCCATATTTGGTAATAAACTATGGAACTGATCACCTAACCCCATGTGAAAGAAGATGTCTAGCTCTAACGTCTAACTGTTCAAACGCGTTAGGGCCTTGTATATATTTCAACGGTCCTTGAAGTAATAATGTGGCATAACATTATCTTGCACTCGCAGAGAAGTTTCAAATTTCTGCCCTAAAAGTTGGACATCTCACCAATGATGCAATGAACCCACCACTAGAATATTAATGCTTTACCGTTACGTTCATCTCTCATTTTGATATTTAGCTATCATTTGATGGTTAAATGTTCAACCCCAGATAAACCTCTGAAACTTTGGTCATTAATTGTTGTTTATTTTGCTAATTTAAGATTTCTGAGTTGGTGAAGATTCTAATCACATATGGTACTGTTCACGATACAAGCATTAGGTACAATCAGTACTACAATTGGATATCGTTAGGTATATATATAATGTGGGTTGTGGCCATAACTAACTAAATTAAGACGCATAAACTTGAATAATTATTGGTTATGATGTATGCATGCTTGCTTTTTTTTTTCAAACCAGTAGTGTCATACAATTGATGAATCAAATCACTTAATGATTAGAGTTTTGTGGGCTTCAGACAAGTTCTTTGAAAAACCCTGAAAAAAGAGAAATAGATGACGCTAGCTGCCTCACTATGGACAGTTTTTTCTAAATGTTTTTCTAAAAGAGAAAAATATAAGGATACAATTGATTAATTTTAAAGTTTAAGGACATTATCAGAGAATCCAAAAAATGCAAGGGATGCTACCCTAATTTGCTCCAAGACTAGCAGTCAGCGTGAAAAATATTTCTCCAAATCAAAGTGGCGACAGCCCCTTAAGTTGAGCGCAATTAATCTTCAAATGATGAACAAGAAGCCATGAGCATCAGGTGTAATGGCCGGTAATATTGGTTAATTGGGTCATTATCAGTAGAGTCAAATCTCACGCAAGAAGAAACCTTGTCAGTTAGCAAAGCTAAAATGCTATGGATGGATAAAAAGAATCTCATTAAACAATACTAGATCAAGACTTAAACATTAATTACAAGCAAGAGATGGTTGACACGTGTGCTTAAACTAGGCATTGACACGAGTCTATATTTTTTTATAAAAATTGACATCTAGTTAATGTAAATGGTCAAATTTTTTCAAAAACAAAAAAACCCTAGGTGATGCAAACACGTTTTAAAAAATAAAAGAAATTAACGATTCAAATTGTAACACCGGCTGATATTAATAAGTTAATTTTATTTTAATTGGATTTGAAAAAAAACAATGATATTAATCTGAAAATATTTTAAAAAAAATATCATAATACCTTGAAAAAAACAAAGAGAGCACAAAATTTGATAAAACAAATTGGACCAGGTCAACAAAGATAGAAAAACATAATGGGAAAAAATTAACTACATGAAAAAAAAATTAAAATAAGAACCGGTAATTAAAATAATGAGTTTGAAAAATCAAAATAACAAATAAAATAGAGGACACCTAAATTTCTTTAATTAAAGGGTTTAATTGAAAAGAAAAATAACTAAAAAGAAGAGAGAATGAGGAAAAAAATAGCACATCATAAACCTGGATTGAATGGTTAGATTAAAAACTAATAAAAATTTTATAAAAAAGTTAAGGGAAAAAAATGAGAAATCCAAAGAATAAGGACTAAATAAAAAAATAAATACATGAAAAATTGAAATTGAAGGATTATATCGAAAAGGAATTACAATTATTCAAAATGGTAAAGTACAAAAAAATTATATGAAAAAAGGATAAAAATTTTCATTGGAATGGTTAAATTAGAGAGAGAGAGAGAGAGAGAGAGAGAGAGCTCCAACAACAACAAAAATAGAAATCAAGGATAAAATTAACAATAACACAAAATGTAAAAAATCAACTTCTATAGAAGAGTTAAGTAAAAAAATTCAAAAATCAAAAAAATAAGGACCAAATTGAAAAGCATCATATATCACAAATTGAAATTGAATGACTAAATTAAAAAGAAATAAAATTCTTATTAAAGAATCAATGACAAAAATAAAAAAAATCAAAAGAAAAAGGATCAAAGCACAAATATCAAAAACAAAGTTCAATCTGCATATTTTTTTATGGGAGGAGAGAGAAAAAAAAAAAGATTTACCGGAGACAAACCACACAACTGTTGATGACACACACCGCACAGGATGAAAGAAGACGTGGTGGCACTTCTAACTACATGACAGTTGGGTAGCTTGAACCACCGGGAGACGTCACATGCGTCACTCGAAGTGCATGGAAATTATATGCTAGTAGCTTTTTAAAATTTATTATTATTTTATTATGGTTAACCATGACAATGCCCTTGAAAAAAGAAAGGAAAATAAAATCAACTTCAAAATACATTAATAACCCTTCACTGAAAGCTTTGATATTGTTAACTTAAAGGTCATTTTAGTAATTCACTTGTCCACTAAAATTGGAAAAAACCAATAACACCCCTAGAACAAAGGATTATATTTTTTTTTTGTTTCAAGGTCATTTTAGTATTTCTCCTGTTCATAAAAACAAGGAAAAAGACCCTAATACCCTTTTAAACAAGGCTACATTTGATTTGATGGAGGGGGGAATAGTTATTTTGCTATTGTAATCCACCTTAAGTCATCTGATTAGAGTTTATAATATTTTTATAACTAGAACTAATATGATTTAAAAAATTCAATGGCGAATAACTTGAATTTAAAACCTTGAAACTGAACTGAATCCTTTGAAAAAGAAAGAATGACCCAATTTTTGGAAATTAAAATAATAAATACAAGAGTAAGAAATTAAAACGGTATCAAAGGCATTATATTCATATTTAGTGATGTTTTGTCTCTAGCAGAGAAAAAATATAGCAATTTCTTTCTTTCTATTTATTCATGTGCTTCCCCTCCTCTCTTTCTCTCTACTGATTTATGCTTTCGCTACTCTATTAACTCTTTCTCCCTGGCCTCCTCCTTTTCTTTACTCTTTCTGGTTTCATAAGCATGGGAAACTGCTTGGCGAGCAGCAAGATTGTATCACAAAATGCCATGTTTGAGCAACAAGGTAACGGAGCAGATCAAATGATCGAAAAGACTACAAGACCGTTCGTGCCGTCGACCAAGATAGAGCGAGGTGGCAAGGCGAAGATGGTGAGGTTCAGATTAAATGAAGAGGTTAATGTTGATAAAGATGGCGATCTGGGTGATGAAACGGCATCTAAAGGTGGTGGCGCTGTGAGGATTAGAGTGGTGGTTACAAGAGAAGAGTTAAAGCAAATCTTGAATTTTAGGAAGAACATAAACTACTCTTCTGTGGAGCAATTGGTAAGTGCTCTGAGGTTGAGAGAGAGGAGCAGGCCTGATGAAGGTGGCACGGCCAGTACTGATGGAGGTATCATGTGTGGTAGTTGGAAGCCGCGTTTGGGTAGCATTCCAGAGGAACATTAACGAATATACGTACATCTAACCTGTCATTAAGTCTCTTTCTCCTTGCAAGAACATCATGATTTTGGTAAGGTGAGGCTATATTGATGATCACCATGAATCTTGTACTTTCTTGTTTTGAGAATCTGGTGCAAATGATGATAAGTTTTGACGGGATGATCATGCTCTGCAAGAGATTGTTCATATAAATATAATTAGATATTTCAATTTTCAAGTGTAAAGCGTCAATTACCATTACAGTATCAATCATCAGCTGCAGAACTCTACCTGTAATCGTACCTATGGTGGACTTGGAATTCCTACGGTGTTCCAAACTTTTCAGTGTTCTGAAAACTCCAATCCATTCCTAGTTTTGTATGTTATTCGATTTCTGGATCTCGCTTGCCATACAGACAACCACTTTCTTTTCTATTTCCATTTTAACCCTTCATTTTCCGATTTTCCAGCTAATTTTCTTTTTTAAAAAAAAAAAA
>Ga0307510_10003349_pt1 | contig 18666 bp, 27 predicted proteins | sample 12_EM_MG_FD_207224 | JGI IMG/M metagenome (GOLD analysis project Ga0307510, IMG submission 207224) | Populus trichocarpa ectomycorrhiza microbial communities from riparian zone in the Pacific Northwest, United States - 12_EM | ecosystem: Host-associated > Plants > Roots > Unclassified | place...
AAAATAATCTTCATAAACGCTCGAATTCTAAGAAATTTCACTAGCAAGCGCAAATTATCGTAAATTATCTCAGATTAACAACGGAGGTTTTTGCTGATGTATGCGATAAAATTGTAGCAATCTTAGGGCAATCATAGATCTATGAGTCCGACTCGGAGTGTCAGCGTGTTGATGACAGTACAAGACGAAGCAATACAGAGTACTCAGTACTCAGTAGCAGCGCGCGCGGGTAGGCATGAGAACTGAGGCGGACGTTACTATCCACTGGTCCTTCTATAGTGAAGATAAAATGCCCCTTGAGCGAGCATTGGGCATATCAATAAAGCAACGGGAGTATGGTAACTAGTCAGAAATGAGAAACTAATGGTCCGATGTAAGATATGGCGGCGTCGAAGCTCGAAGCTCGAAGGATTAATATCGATTAATATTGATCATGTGCCACAGATTCACCCCGGCCCGTACAACACAGTGCTGCATCATATGGTCTGCCTCCGATCTCGGCTTCTACTCTTTCATATGTTTTTTGGAACTACATATTCGTGGCAAAAGTCTGAAGTGTGATCCATAAAAAGAAAATAACGCTGGCGGCTGGCCCGGTAATAGTAGACTACACCGCCGTGACAAGGGAGTGTTTTTTTTAGACCACACCGATGTATTCGGGAATAGCTTCGAGGCCACTTTATATAGTTACATGGTACCCTACTTGGTCATCTATAAACAGTAATGTAGAACATTTTAGTATAGTTCCGACCTTTACTGACACATGGGGGCAAGGCGGCGGCTCGTTTGCAAGTGCGCGAATCGTTCATTCCCTGAGCGAAACGCTGACCACCAGAGGTTCCTGGTGCACCACATACCAATCCTGAATCTTTCCCTCCCATGCCGCATAGTCGACCCCAGGAGCCTTCGAGAACCGGAAGCGCCGCAACAGGGAGCAGAGCAGCATCCGCATCTCCATCAGCGCCAGGTTTTTACCGACGCACATTGTCGGACCGTACGAGAAGGGCATGAAAGCGGCCGTGCTGTGTTCTCCCGCTGGCGCGCCCTTGTTCAACCATCGCTCCGGCAGGAACGCCCCGGGCGTATGGAAGTAACGGGCGTCCCGATGGATGCTGTAGGTGTGAAGGAAGAGCTGCGTCTGCTCCGGGATCACCCTGCGCATAGACGCCAGCAAGTTTGTCAGAACTATTTGGGGGTGAGAAAGGGCTGTCGTTACAGGTTCCCTAGAATCTTGGGGCCATTTCCCTTGTTCACTGACCGTTGCGAACCGCTTGGCACAGGGGGCTGGAGACGAAGTGCCTCATTGCTGTTAAAAACATAAGAAATGAGTTTATTGAGATATTACTTCCCTGCGCAGTCACCCACATGCAGCCATTTAGCCACTCCAAATGACTCAATTTCACCATGTCCAAAGGTTCTTCCCCTCTCGTAAAGGCCGAATCAATTTCTTCTTGAAGGCGCTCGTATGCCCCGGGATTGAGTAAGAGGTAGTAGAGGAGGGCCGTCAGGACGGTGCTTGTTGTGTCTGAACCAGCGATCATGGCTAAGCCCCCATCCTGTGCAACAGCACCGACAGAGGGGCGCTCCGCTTCAGGGAGTTCCTCACCACTCTGTAATCGGCTTCAGCGAGCTGAAGCTGTCGGACTCGATACATTAGCGTACCAGGTAGTAGAACAAGTCCTTCCTGCTTGCACCGGACTTCAACCGCTGTAGGACACGTTCTATGCCAAATGACCGGACCCGCGGAACCGTCCCACTCTGTCCTGTGAGAGAGTCTAAAATGGGAACGATGTATGGGATATGTGCCGTGATGGCACTGATTCTAAGGGACGGTATCAGACACGCAATGATGTAGGAAGTTTGGTGCACACCGAAGACTGGACTCAATAAGGGTCCAAAAACCTTCCTTGTCGCCCACGTCCTTCATGAGCCGGAAGCCGCCCCCAAATCTGGATAAATTATAATTAGCATCTGGTCTAAAAATAATGCGGAGGTATTTACGTTATATCGCCCATGAGATCTACACTGGGTGAGATGTCAGAAAGGAGGTATGGCCGCGGATGGGGGTCCAACCCTTACTTAAAATACTGCAGCCATGCTGCCATGTCCAACGGGGTACCTTCCTTGCGAGCCGATCCGGGCACCAAGTTCTCGAGACAACCCAATAGCTGTCTGATACGATTTGCCACAATACCTTCGTACTCCTTCATAGCCGTGGATGAAAACGCTTGATTCCAGGGCTTGCGTTGTTGCACGTGTTTCACGGGATCGCGCTGAGTGAGTAATGATGGCCTTCCAGAGCGGCGTTCCCAGCCTAGTCATCGCATGTGGCCGATAAGCGACCACGATCGTAGAGATGATAGAGATGACGTGTACGCACGTGGTCCTTTCGGCAGGCCATGTTGGCCTAGAATAGGGTGAATAAGGGAAGCATCACGAGTCGAGAGCTCGTTGGGCCCTGACAATGGGTAAGGCAATAAATCAAAGATAGAAGACGTCCACGCTGACCTATTCTTACAACATCGCCATAAATATCGTGTAGATATTTTTGATACCTGTGTGAATCCCCTCTTGCGCTAATATATGCCGCCCACCACTTCGAGGTTTTGGCGATCACTGGCCCAGGGAACTTGGCGAGAGGATGGGAAGGCGAGAGGCGATATGCGAGCGTGAAAAGGACTAAAGCAACAGTATAGGTGGCAAAGGCGAGTGGAACGGCGCTGTAGAGTGACCGTCCGGTGTAGGAAATGGGTTTTGAAAGGAGCACCGGTATGACGACAAGAAGTGCGAGACGGGACTGCTTGGACTTGGGCTCACAGTAGCGAAAGACCAAATGAGATATCTGAAATAAGAATGAGAAAGCTGGCAGCCTAGAGTTGCACATCTGCAGCTTACAAAACCAGTGGCGAGAATGGTGACACCAGCAGGAAGGTCTGATAGACCTCCGTGCGAGTGACTCAGTGGCCAATATTGTGTCAGAGTAAGCAGAGACATACTGGGTGAGGACGAAACATCGTTCCAATATTTATACACAGATGGCGTGGGAGGTGTGCTGCCAGTGACAAGGTGCTAGTATGCGGGGTTGTGATGGCATGATAAGAACGTGCCTTTTTTGGAAAACCAGAATGAGGGCCATTCCGTGAGCTGCCGAGGAACACATGACGAGGGCCCCTTTGAGGCTTTGAAGAAAATTATACGCCAGCAGAGACAGCCTGTTAAGGAATATCCCTTACGGACGGATACTATATGGCGCAGAAGAGTTCAGGTGAAGCAACGACTTTGATGTCCGGTCCAGGGGACGATACCACATAGCTCCAGTCAGGTAAGGTAACAGTATTTTTAGTCCTTTACAGGATTGGTCGACAGCCTCTGTCCTGGATCACATCACCATTCGTCATTGTAAGATGTGGCATGGCCCTGGATAACGGCAAAGATTAGAATTGTCAACTGGACAACGCACTACATGCGAAGAGGAAGGTCCTCTTCTCCTGTCTGCCCACACTGGTATTTGCCCAGTCGGGGGTTTTCCTTCGGCGGTGTCTCTACCGGTTTTTCTCTACTCCCCCAGAACGCAGCAAACACCATGGGATGTTCGCTAGCTTTCCAGAAGTATGTTAGAGGTGGGATATCTAGCAAATTCTCAAGCAGGTCGCACATGTCGGGTCGGAGCACTGTCGGAGCATGAGCGATGAACGGCAGATTAGGAAGGATGGTAAAATCACGAGTTACGGTCACATGACACGACGAACTGTGTTCCGCGCGGACGCGGTAATTACAAGTGCTCTTTCCCCATTCCTCATTTCTTCGAATTGCTGGAAATTCAATGTCCATTCTCAACGGTGTTGTAGCTATGAATTTAGCTAGTGCAGGCCATGAAGCGCCTTCAACACCGTTGAGAGATCCAACGTCCTCTCCTGCCGTTCACATTCAATGGCAGAACTCCCAATCGGCCTGCGCGGCGATGGAGGAGTTGAGGGTTGCATCGTCGGAGCCTCGTTGTGGTGGGTCCTTCTCTCCAAGAGCACACGTTCACACCAAAAAGCCGAATTCTGACGCCCTGAGCCCCGTTCTACATCAGCACCACAGCCGCTTTCCTTCGGTTTCGAACTCCCTCCGTCCGCCGGACCATCCTCAAGTACATCCGATCCCTTTCTCCCCTCGCGAACGCGCGCGCGCTCCGTCCGGTCGCGCACTCTAGCGCGCGTCCAGAGCCACTCCCAGGACGACGTTCTTGCGATTCCCGCGGCGGATGCATCCAAGTTTCTCGACATGCTCGGCCGTGCCTCAGCGCGCGTAGACGAGAACTCTCGAAAGCGGATGAGAGCGCGAGAGAGCGACATCGGCGCCGAGCGTGCGCGGGCGCAAAGGTCCTCGCGGAAGGGCAAGGAACGGATGCGTGCGGCAACGGTGATGGTCACGCGCTCGATGGACGAGCTGGGCGACCAGACGAATTTACGGCGGCACATGGACCCCGCTGAACAGGTGCATTACTCGAGTCTTCCCATAATGCAGTCAAAAGACCTGCTGTCCCAAGAAGACGGTTCTACTACGATGCAGTGTATACGAGCAGCAGATAAGGAGGATGACAATAACGACGTGCACATGCATGGGTCCGACGCGGTTGCTTATTCTTCCACATCTCATGGTGTCATCACCATTGAACCACCAGTCTCCACCCGTCCACAAAACGGGACGAACCATCGCCCGCCATGCTCTACCACGGCCACCACAACCACCACAATCATTCCGAAACATTCCCAAAAAAAGCGACTCGAACCTCCCTCACCAACACCCATTCGCCCAGCTCCAACTCCAATCGCCCTCCGGGCGCCCGCGGGTTCCCAGGCCCCCGCGGCGAACAAACCCTCCGCAAATCGCACATCTGCTTCCCCTCCCAAGCCATCACAGGGTCTAACGCCTGCGCTATCGGCATCTCAAGCCCACGGATCCAAGCGCGCGCTGGGGATGACACGCAACGTGCCGCGCGCAGCATCAGCCAACAACACGCCGCATTCCGCCGCGGTCAAAAAGCCATTCCGTCCGCCTCTCGCGCGGGCTGCGCAGCCAGTCGGCGCTGGGGCGACTTGTGCTGCTGCTACTTCTCCGCGCGATTCCAAGTCAACACGAAAGCGACAAGCGGACGATGGAATGAACGCCGCGGCGGATCCAGATTCGAGCTTTGATCTCTCGTTTGACTTTGACCCAGAGGCGTTGGAAGCAGCAATGAAAAAATACGACTAATATTTCTGCTTGGTTACATCGAATTTCTTTTACAAAGTGCGAGCGCGCGCACAGGGGCGAGTGTTGTAGTCACTCGCCTTTGCACATTAATATTGCTGCTGGCGGTGTCCTTACGGCTGGGCCCTGGGGGGCTGACTCCTACACAGGAGCCTCTCCAAGGCGAGGAATGCTGCGTACCTCATGTTCATACTGGAAAGAAAAAGACGCAAAGCAGGGGGGAGTCTGTGGTGATGCCTTAGTTATAACTAAGATACTTTACAATAGCGAGCAGGCCACAGAGTAGCGCCGCAATACATCAGGGTTGAGAAGAACGAGTGCACTGCCATAGGCATACAAAAAAGAGGTTAAGATAGAGCAACGGCCCAAAAAGCTAAATAAGCTCGGCAGCATTGACTGGCATCTCGTCCTAAAGATCGTTAGAAGATGGAAAAAAATATGGAGTGACTGGTCTCACTATTTGTGTGCTGTAGAATTGTTCTGATGGGCCGGGGAAGTAAGCGTCAGCGGGAGAAAAGGAGTAACATGGCATGGACTAACCTATATCTCGCAGAATGCGAACGTCATCCACAGTCACGAACTAGCATGGAGTGGTCAGATAATTACGCAGAAAAATCATGCAACCATAAGGACCCACGTTAATAGCAACACCTTTGCGACCGAACCGACCCGATCGACCAATGCGATGGATATAATTTTCACGATTTCTATTTGAGGGGTCAAAAAGTAAGAAGAGGCAGAAACGAATGGACCCCTTACGCTGGTAAGTCATAATTAATGACCAGCGAGACTTGCTGTACATCAATGCCGCGGGCCCAAACGTCGGTCGTAATTAACACCCGCCTTATCCATAAAGCTTGGTTATCAATGCGAGACACGTTTTCATAGCAGGCAACTTACGATGTCCCACCGCGAAATTCTGCCATAATCGCATCACGCTCTTTTTGGGGCATTTCTCCATGCATTGATGAGACTGTGAAGCTGGCGGCGCGCATCTTTTCTGTTAACCAGTCAACCTGTACGACCCGCTAGGTAAACCGGAAGGACAAAGTTGACAGGATAACGTAACGTACCTTGCGTCGCGTGTTGCAGAAGATGACAGCTTGTGTTATTGTGAGGGTGTCATAAAGGTCGCACAACGTGTCAAATTTCCAATCCTCCTTTTCGACAGCGACGAAGAACTGCTTGATGCCTTCGAGCGTCAATTCATCACGCTTGACAAGGATACGAATTGGGTCCGTCATGAATTTTGTTGTCATCTCGAGGACATCATACGGCAAGGTAGCGCTGAGAAGCACGACCTGCGTGGCGGGAGGGAGGTAACGGTAGACATCATAAATTTGATCCTTGAAACCCTTGTTGAGGAGCTCGTCGGCCTCGTCCAGGACGAGCATTTTAATGTTGCGCGTGCGGAGCGTACGCCGCCGAATCATGTCGAAGACCCGGCCGGGTGTCCCGGAGACGATGTGCTGGCCATATTCAAGTTTACGGATGTCTTCGCCGATTGAGGTGCCACCGATGCACGCGTGACATTGTACGTTCATGTAGTCACCCAGGGCGAGGACAACGGACTGAATTTGCGTGGCGAGTTCGCGGGTGGGAGAAAGGACGAGCGCCTGAGTCTCTCGCAAGGCGACGTCGATAGATTGGAGCATGGCAATAGAGAAGGTGGCTGTTTTACCAGTGCCAGACTGAGCTTGGGCGATGACATCTCGACCTTGGGTTATTGGGAGAATGGCACGCTGCTGAATTGCGGAGGGTTTTTCAAAGTCTGAACAGTCCAGGCATCAGAGAATGAGATACGAGTATAGAGTGAAAGGATGCGCACTGTAAGCGTAAATGCCCCGAAGAAGGTCTTCTTTTAAACCGAGGTCATCGAAGGTAGAGATAACCGAGACAGCCTCGGAAGACTCGAATATAATTTTCTGTGGGAGTCGTTAGCCTGTAAGGAAAGAAAGCAGATAAGAAAGACGCACGTCGTCACCGGCGTTGATTCCAGACATTTGTCGCGCTCGGTTGCGGTCGAAAACAGAGGAAGTATTTCGGAGTTTGAAACTGACATAGCTCGGTGTGCCAACATTTTTCGGGGTTTGAAACTGACATGGGCTGGGCTGAGCGACTTGTACTTGTGACTGACTTGTGAACTAAGGACAAGACAAACCTGATGGACTCAATTATCGAACTGCAGCGACAGAACCACGAAGAAATTGAGCGGTATGAGCGAGCTCTTTACACAGTCCTCTCTCGCCCCCAAAATGTCCACCAGGGCCGTGTTCAGAACGACCACAAGGCTTCCCAGGTCCTTGACCGCATCTCTTCCCGCAATACCACCCTGAATTCGACGTACCAGGACCAGGACGTGCGCAAAGTAGAAATAGACGCGATCTCAACGCCGAACCAACCCGGGGACTTGTCCGAGTTTTACGCGAGGTTGGGTAAAATTCAGGAGCACCACAACAAATATCCTGATGCAGGCGCAGATGGGGTCGAATTCGAGATTGCTGCCCTTCTCGATGAATACAATCCCGAGGATTACGACGACGACGAGTACGTCTACGAGGATCGTGAGTTTTTACGGACTTCTCGTTTCCCTATACCGACTCATTCCCGCTTTTTTAAGCCGTGGCAAACATGTTCTCCGGAGAAGAGGCGTATGGAAAATACCTCGACCTACATGCGAATCATACCACCTATAACAATTTGAAGAATATCGGAAAGCACGTCGGCTATCTCCAATACCTTGATGCCTTGCTGTTCGCCGAGAACGGACCTATACACATGGACGTCCCAAAAGAGACAAGGCTTACTAGAGACTATGAGACGTACGTTCCTTCAATACCCCTCTGTCCCTTTTGCATGCTCAGTATGCTCCAGGTATATCGGCGCTCTACATACCTATCTTACGTCCTTCATGCGCCGGACGCAGCCGCTGGTCGACATTGACTCGAAAGAAACCGCTGCGATTGAGGAGTTCGAGAAAAAGTGGGAGGCGAATGAGCTCGAGGGCTGGACGGATGCAAGTCCAAAGGCTCAGGCTGATGGCAGCGAGGAAGGCATCTGGTGTACTGCCTGTAAGTACTCCATCGTTTCTTTACGTGTTTTATTTTACCCGTTTGCAAGGCCAAAAGATGTACTCCAAACAGACCGTGTACGATGCCCATCTCACCTCAAAAAAGCACATCAAAGCTACCTCACGGCAAGCTACGTCAGACCAACCTCCGGCCAATCCGAATGGTCCCCCTTCTATGTCTACTCCCTCAGTGAATGCAGAGCCATCCAGGAATAAGCACCGGATGGCTGCGCTGTATACGTATCTTGCCACCGCACTCCTCGTGGACCTTGTGCAGATCGTAAACGACACCAAGGCAAATGTCGAGCGTCGCTTCTCACTAACGGCGAAGGAGCGTGAGCAGGAGATACTGGAAGCGCAGAAACCAGCGGCTCCTCCTCCAACAGCTGGCGCTGAGGGCGGAGCAGAAGAAGAGGAAGAGGAAGAGCGAATTTACAACCCATTGAAGCTACCGATGGGTTGGGACGGAAAGCCAATTCCTTATTGGCTATACAAGCTCCATGGGCTGGGGGTGGAATACCGGTGTGAGATCTGCTCGGACCATGTGTATATGGGCCGGTAAGCGCCTTCCGTCCGATATTAGTGTGATGAGACGATTAATTTGTATGTATAACAGAAAAAACTTCGAGCGGCACTTCCAAGAGTCGAGGCATGCGTTTGGCATGCGCGCCCTTGGCTTGCCCAATACAAAACACTTCCACGAGATTACGAAGATTGAGGACGCCATGACTTGTACGTACTTCACTACGTTTGTGCTGCTCCGCGTTCGATGCTCATGCATACACCTGCAGTGGCCGACCGATTGAAACGAGAGGGTAAGCATGAGATCTTCGAGCAGGAGACGATGGAAGAATTGGAAGATGAGGAGGGTAATGTGTATAATCGCAAGACATATGACGACCTGAAGAAACAGGGCCTCATCTGACGTTGTGTATCTTTAATTTTCCATGACATCGGGTTACAAGTGCTACGAATTACGTCAGTAAATAATTAAATTCGAATTGTTGATCCGTTCCATATCAGGGCAAGCGAGATGAACAACACCCTCGGTCGGTTCTCTCTCTCGCGGCCTCGTTATGCACCTGTATCTTAGGGAGAACCCTCGGACGCTTTATCTTGTCACAAGTTCACACGAAGAAACCAATGGTCGCCCCAGAAGAGTGTTAGTATTCCGGCCAGCTGAGGACAACCCTTACCAGGCCGTCGTTGAATTCCTTCACAAGGACCAAGTGAACCTTTCAAATACGGTCCGTTTGACAAGCAGAGTTGTGAAGGGGTGCCTTGGTCTCATTTATGTCACGGATGGTGCGTCAGAAGACACTCCGCCTCTACTGGAGCATCTGAAACGTTGCTGGCAGATCTCTTCCTTGCCGTGATTACCTCCGCAACGGAGATCGGGAACACCAGACCGACGGCAAGCTCGCCAGAGGCCGTCGCGAGGATCCACGAAGTCAACTTTTACTGCTTGACGTCTTCCGTTTGGGATGACCTCTCCACGGTCGGGGACGCCCTCCCTAGTCCGACCTACATCGAACAGGTCGACTTCACGGCCCTGCGCGAGCCGCGCGATGCGTACCAGCAAAATAGCGCGCAGCAGCCCCCGCCGCCCGTGTTCGAGCACCCCTGCTCCGCGCTGAAGAAGATCCTCTCCTCAGGCTCGTTCTACTATGCGCTCGGCCCGCACTGGGACATCTCTTCGCGGCTCGCGGAGCGCCTGTCGCGCGACCGCGGCGAGGCCGACCTCGGTGCGTTCGACAACCGCTTCGTGTGGAACGAGTACATCGTGCGCAGTTTGCTCGACTTTCGCGAGCGGCTGGACTTGAGGGAACGGGAGGATTTAGACCGGTGCCAATTCATCGTGAGCGAGCGTTGCGCCCCCCCGCATTTAGGGTTCATTCGGTGGTGGTTCTCACCTGTAATGGGATAGGTCCTTGCCATTCAAGGCTACGCGGGCGTGTTCACCATCCCGCTCCCTGCACCCCCGACGAATGGCGCTCCAACCATCGCAACGCTCAGTTTGATTTCTCGCTTGGGCGCTAAGCGCGCTGGAACGCGCTTCAATACCCGCGGCGTCGATGACGATGGAAACACGGCCAACTTTGTTGAGGTAAGGCGTTTCTGATATCCCCCGGCTCTGGTCAATTAGGTACCGATGGTGTTCACACCCTTCCTCTAGACAGAGACCATCTTGATCACGGACCAACACTATTTCAGCTATACGCAAGTGCGCGGAAGCGTCCCTCGTAAGGTTTATATCAGTCATACATAACATGCTCATGTTCATCGCCCTCAGTTTTCTGGGAGCAGCAAGGGTTGCAGACATTCGGGCAAAGGATTCAGATCACACGTCCTCAGGCGTCACAGCCGGCTTTCGAGCGACACTTTGCGCACTTGACGGAGCAGTACGGTTACGTTCACGCGATCAATCTCCTTGGGACTAAGGATGCTGAAGCGAGCCTGACGGCGGCATACGCACGACATCTGCAAATCGCCAAGGGCGTGTGGGGCGACGATATTGATATCACTCACTACGATTTCCATCAGGCCGTGCGAATGACTGGACATGATAACGTCATGCGTGATTTGAAGTTCGTTCCGTACCTGCTACCGCCTCCTCTCAATTGCTGACGTGTGCTGGCTGGTACAGACGCTTGAGCAGCGTGTCAGACAACATAGATCGCTTCGGCTTCACCATGTGTGATGCTTCCTCTGACGATATTATCACGGAGCAAAAAGGAGTCTTCCGTACGAACTGCCTTGACTGGTATGGATTCTGCCTTATATCATTTGTTTCCTGACCGCCACAGAGGCTGATATTTTGGAATTAGTCTAGACCGCACCAACTTTGTGCAGGACATCTTATCTAGGACTGGCGTCGAGCAGTACCTCCTCCTTTCCCGGAAGGAGTGGTGGATGAGCTCAACCTCGCTGTGGTCGTACCACCGTGAGTTATGGGCCGAAAATGGTGATGCATTGTCGAGGATATATGCGGGTACTGGTGCCCTCAACACAAGCTTTACCCGAAGCGGGAAGCGCACTCTCGCTGGTATGTCCGCGCTTTATATTTTTGTGGCATGGTGGTTGACCGGTGAGCAGGCGTGTTGTCCGATGCAACAAAAAGTGTCTCGAGGGCATATATCAACAATTTCCAGGACAAGGGAAAACAGGTTGCTATAGACATGTTTCTGGTGCGTCTACACCTTGAGCCCGATCCCTTCAAGTTACTGATACCTGAGTAGGGGAACCTCAATAATCAAACCCAAGTTACTATCTTCGATCCGATTCACGACTCTGTTCGTGCCGCTCTAGACGCAAGGTGACCAGCTCCTCCTACTCGTGAACAACAAACTCCCAGCCTGACTTACAATGGTGCAGACTTCCAGAATACTCCACTGCAAAGACTTGCACGATCTTCGTTGGGACATGGAATCTCATGGGTAGAGTATGTATGTGGCGGACCCCAGCCATTCGTCGTTAATGCTGGTCACATATCTTGTATAGCCCCCATCAGAATCGCTTCTTCCCTGGCTTTTCCCTAGAGAAAGTACGTGATATCCTTCAACGGCTTTGTTGATGTTCAATATGTGCCTTCAGCACTCCCCGAGTAGGGCTGGCTTTCATTCCCTCCTATCACAGTATTAATGGGCGCAATAGACCAGACGTGATGGTTATCGGCTTTCAAGAGATCGTTCCTTTAACAGCGCAACAGATCGTGCAAGCTGACCCCGAGAAGAAGTTTGTTGCTCTTTTTCTGGTCAGACTCGTGGCACTGATTCGCTATTGATAGACGTATATGGGAGAACAAAATCCTCGAAACGCTCGAACGACGGCCGGGCAAAAAGGCCGACTATTTACTTTTGCGAAGCGAGCAGGTATTTGGGCATAGAGATTTCCACCTTGCAGGCTCACAGCGTCGTTGCTTAGTTGGTCGGCACGGCGTTGATTGTCCTCGTCAAGTCCGAATTGACCGCCGTGATCCGCAACGTCGAAGCAACCAAGTGCAAGGTTCGTCCTAGGTCTTTCGTAACAAACGTGGGCCCACATGTTTTACCTGAGAATAGACCGGATTACGCGGCATGTCCGGCAACAAAGGCGCTGTTGGCATTCGACTCGAATACTATGACACCAGCTTTTGCTTCATCACCGCGCACCTAGCAGCAGGTCATACGAATATGGACGAGAGAAATGCTGATTATCAAACCATCGTGAACGGGCTACATTTCCTGCGGGGAAAGACGATCGAGAGTCATGAGTACGTATCTTGGGCCTGGATTGTCATTACGAGTGCACCCCTCAATTCTATCCCACAGCAACATCATATGGCTAGCGGACACCAACTATCGAATCGACCTAGACAACGCTTCTGTCCGCTCTTACGCCGAAGACGACGCGCTCGACATGTTGCTCGCTGCAGACCAGTTAACCTACGTCATAGGCACAGGCGCAGCTTTTTCAGGTTACATGGAAGGCCCAATCTTGTTTCGACCGACGTATAGGTATGACATAGGGACCGACAACTATGACACGAGCGAGAAGATGCGTATTCCTTCGTGGACAGGTCCGTCGCCTTTTGTGCCGTTTGCACACAAACATATATTTTATCCTTATGAAATGTAGATCGGATATTGTTTCGAGGGAATAAGCTTGACCAATCTGTCTACTCTCGTGCGGAGCTCAGGGGTTCCGATCACCGACCTGGTGTGTTGACGCTGTCACGTTGCCTGAAAAATCTAGTGCGTATGGACTGATGACATCCTTAGTCTACGCGGCATTCCGGGCTACGGTTCATGTCATTGACCACGCGAAGAAAGCCGTCCTCGGTCGTTTGCTCGCGGAGAGCGTCACCTCGACTGCACCAGGCGAAACGATTGAGGAGAAACTCGCAGCACTCACGTTTTCTCATTCCGGTGACTGTGAGTCTTGATCCTTGAATGCGTAGATATTATCTTGACCATCATGCCACAGTGCCCCCACCAAGTTCTGAGACAGAGGCGTGGTGGGATACACCAGGCGAGTTCACTTTCCGCTTGATGTAGGATAAACAAATAAACTAACTATCGTGGCCTCCAGATCATCCAAATGGTGTCGTCCCAGCTTCAGCAGATATTGATCTGTCCGTGCCACAGCGAGGGAACCCCTTCGACCATTCGCCACTCGACTCCCCGTTATCGGCCTCGCCATCCTCGTCGGACGAGGAGTTGTTCAACCACGCGCTTGCGCTGCAAACACCCATGGTTCCTTCAAAGAAGCCTCCGCCGCCTCCACCCCCACGACCAAAAGCGGGAGAGAGCTGAGACATAGTTTTATAGCATTAGATCCAGAGTATTGCCCTGGAAGAGTCGGAATAGAATACGGCACACGATCTCACAGACACTGCAGTTTTTTGTAAGCGTGGACAGTCGCTTTTCTCGCATCGTAGAATCGCAAGTGATTGTTGTTTTACAAACAAGTCACACCGACATCTGACGGACTCAGTCGTCCAGCACTAAGAATCGTTGGTATATTATTTACGTCAACATTTTACCCCAGTTCAAAAAAAAAGAATACAGTGAGTTGAACGTAGACGTGTGTTCCCATACTGTCACTGAGATTGAGACCAGTCTCTGAGACGACCCACCAAGACGCGAATGTGTCACGGTTGCAACCCTCCCCGGGTGCCAGTGTGTGTGGCGCAGAGCTGGGGAAGGGCCTCGAGCCTAGTTGTGCAGGAATCACACCCTGGTGCCTCCAGCGCGAGGACCGCAAGTCTCTTCCGCGCTGCATCGGGAATAGCAAGGTGCATTACAAAGTGCACCGGGGATTCTGTACGTATGGCAAACTCCTCCAGCCTATTCATGGATATTGGAGCCGGGGCGCTTGGAAATACGTCGTCCCCGTCCCATACGGCCGTACACTTGAAAAGGATAAAGCGCCTGAGGTCGGGCATTAGACGCAAGGCATCTAGGAGGTCCAGAAGCAGCATATCTTCCCCTGTTTTGAAGCTTGTCAGGCCATGGAGGAGACAACCTGGAGCATGAAAGGCGCGATCCGCAGAGCGGAGGCTACGCATGGGGGACTCGAAGGAGAAGATGTTTTCGAGGATGCTGAAAGGTGTCCCGAGGTCCCGGAGCAGGGTGTTGATGGAACGGGATTGAAGTGGTTGAAGGTCTGGAGGTTAGAAAGCGAGTCGGGCCTTGGTGGGTTCTCAGGCAGCGGAGTCAGGCTCATGGACCATCGAGGCGAAAGGAGCACAAGCCATGAGAAATCTTCTGAAGGATGGTAACGGCTGCATGATGAGGCGTCAATACCTCTATCGTCGACATACCTAGGACAACCCGCCTTGGTACTCGCGTTCAAGTTCTCTCTCACCCTCACCATGATGATCTTGTCTTCTCTCGGACTCGCCAGTCCAACTCTGCTCTTGTTTAAAATATCATGGCCACACTAGATACTTATAGTGAGCGAATCGGTTGTGCGGGGGAGCGGAAGTGGAGCACGCGGAACAAGTACGAGGGGAGAGAGAGAAAAGAGGGGAGAAAGGGACGACTTGAGGGGATAGCACACGGCGCGCGTTGGAGAGTGGACAGATGCAGATAATACATTGAAGGCGAATACCAGCGCGCTTTTAAGTACACACATCGGGTCACAGCTGAGACTGTAAGACAAACGATGAGACGGTAAGAGAATGAGAAGGGGAAATTGGGAAAATTGACCCGGAGCATGGGGACATGAATAATACGTGTCCCAGTGCGTGCTCGGGTATGCGCCGCTGGTGCTTGCCTTGAGTATCGCACATACAAAGGAACTATTGTAAATGTCAGCACAATCACGATCAGAATACCGTCCGCATCTCCTTTCCAGTTATCCGTCATCTTCTTGTCCTCTTCTCCAGCTAGCTGCAAGTACATCGAAAAGAGTGGTCCGGATCCATCGACAAATCCCGATTCTCCTTGCGGTAGGTGGTTTTGTCCTGACTGAGGTGGGTGACCTGGACGTGGTGTCAGTGAAGCTAATGGGCCTTAATGGTAGCATAGGGCAGGATTGGCACCTGTCCTGGTCCCCACACCCAGAATTTCGGCCATGTTAATCGCTTCTTGAACAGGCTGGGACATTTGAGGATTCAAGTACCATGCGGGTAGTGAGGAGATGTCGACTCGGATGTGGCTAGTGATGCGAGGCGGCTGACAGGTGCTGGCATCACTGGCAAGCGCCAACGGGCGCTTTGCGTCGCTGGTGCCCAGCGAAGAGTGCGGGGGCCACCATTCACCGGACGTGCTGTTGTTTCAAACCCGAACCCGTTAGTCGAAAAATTGTGGTAACAGTCGACATGTGCACCAGGGCTGAGCGCTGAGTACTGATTGACTGACCGACGAACTTTATACCTTTTACTCAGACTGCTCACTGCTCTTAAGAACTCGATGCCCCTGTTTTTGTTGGGATCATCTTTTTGTACTGGTACGACAGTGGAGAACGATCTCGTTGAATAGAATGACAAGAATAAGTCCAGAGGAATAGACCTCGCTCGAAGGCGGGAACGGGAAAATGGGGAACCTCGTTACAAATTTCCCCAAAAATGCGGCCGTACTGTACACTAACTTCCCCCAGGAACCCAGCCATATATCCCCGCCATACCTTAGCCAGGGCACAGAGTGGCGCAAACAACTGTCCTCCACCTCACAATTACACAGGTGGACTTCTCTAGATGAGCTGCGGTGCCACGAAGGAGTGCCATCAGGCCTGGCCTGGTGTCATAACCCAAATTATGTGATTCTTTTCTCTCCCTTCGCCACTACGAGGCCACATCTTGATGAGGGCGGTGCCAGCGAAGTCCATGGCTCGTTCGACGGTGCATCTCCTTCCACTGCAGAAAGGGTTTCGCCTATGCCCCACCCCGTACCAGTAGTGAGACCGGCCTCTCTTTGGTGATGTATACCCTCATGGGAAGCTGAAGAATGCGCTCGGCGGCGGTTGGCAGTGCACAGGCGGAGCAGAGACTTCTGCCGTGCCGGGATATAACCACAGTTCTTGGAAAATGCCGCGGGGATTCCGTGCACACGATAATTTCCTCCAGCCTATTCATCGATATCGGCGCGGTCGGAATACGGCGTCTTCGTCCCAAATAAATGGTGTGAAGTATTTGAGGATGGGCACTAGACACAAGGCGTCTAGGAGGTCTAGGGGCGGTACCTTTCCGCCGATTTTGAAGCCTGTTAGCCCATAGAGGAGCCAATCTGGAGTATGAAGGGCGCGGTTGGCGGAGAGAGAGAGGCTCCAACAACTTTTGGAGAATTTCAAGTAGCAGGTTCGGAGAAACGGAATGGAAAGGCGACCAGGTTGGTATCGGCTGGCCGGGCAGGTTGCTCGGGGGTTCGCTTTTGCACCCTGTTGGGCACTGGGGCAAGGAATCGCGCAAGAAGAAAGATCGACCAGGGAGGTGGTTTAAGGAAATGGTTCCTGCGAGCGTGGCTTGCACTGGGGTATAGCTACGGTGATACCTCATTTGCTCGCATAGATCAACTGGACCGTCTGGAGGTACGTGTTGTCGACCAATTAGGAATAGGAAGCCAAGACAGTCTTTGCTGCCCTCAATACTTTTCGCTTCAGGCTGTCTTCGGACATTCCTTCGCTTCGAAAAATGCCGACAAAGCTCAGTGTTGTCGCTTTCGATGCTACTGAAGAAAAGAAAAAGGTTGTCGACGAGGCTGAAGGCAAAACACCAAGTTGAAGTGGTGTGGGAACCAATTGCAGATAGCCTGACAGCACGGCGACGGCGACCGTGCCCATTTAGACGCGCGACGGTAACTGGCACCAACAGGTGAAGCACCGGCGGACACGCGTTGTGGGCGGAGTGGCATCAGCAAAAGTTTCAAAAGTAGTTAGTGTATGTAAGGGTAGTTAACCGTTGCATTGTAAATATAAGATCGTTGTCAGTCTTGTAAGTCTTTGCAAGGTTTGCTGCTACACATTGAGAAATGCAAAAATATTGCCTATCCGGTCACAATCTTGTATAGTACCACATAGCATGCAAGACAATCACGCATCTCTTACTACCTTGCATAGGAACGATGCATTTATTTGGTGCTCCAAGGGTTCGGCATACTCAATCCCAGATTGGTGAGGCTATCCGAGACCAGGTTGTATCGGGAGAGGTCGGCGTCATCCATTTTGTAAGTCTTGCAAGGTTTGTCGCTACACATTGAGGAATGCAAGAGTATTGCCGATCTGGTCACGGTCTTGAATAGTACAACATAGCAAAGAAACACAATCGCGCATCTCTTACTACCTTGCATAAGACTGACACATTTATTTGGTGCTCCAAGGGTTTGGCAGTCCACGTGCATACTCAATCTCGGATCGCCGACGCTATCCAAGACCAGGGTTGTATCGGGGGAGGTTGGCATTGTCCATTTTGTAAGTTTTGCAAGGTTTGTCGCTACACATTGAGGAATGCAAGAGTATTGCCGATCTGGTCACGATCTTGCATAGTACAACATAGCAATGAAACACAATCGCGCATCTCTTACTACCTTCCATAAGACTGACGCATTTATTTCGTGCTCCAAGGGTTTGGCAGTCCACATGCATGCTCAATCCCGGATCGCCGAGGCTATCCAAGACCAGGGTTGTATCGGGGGAGGTCCGCTCGGAAGTCAACTTCGGATTAATGCAAGCTCATAGTGTATGGCACGCGTGCCCTTACCCTTCAACATATTCATGCCAGTGGTATTGGAATGACCATCCGTTTATCTTATAAGAGGCACGGGAATCCCTTGCGAACAGATTCACTGTACTACAGTTTATAACACTTCGCCGTCCTCGTCGGTGTCAGTTTCCTCTTCCTCGGTCTCTTCGCCTTCGCTGTCCTCGCCTTCGCTTTCGATGTCGTCCGCATATCCATAGTCAGCCTCTTCATCAGCGTCCACTTCCTCAGGATCTCCTTCTACGTTATCATCTTCTGTTTGGGTGTGATCTTCTGTGTTGTGCGGGATGATGTCTTCGTCGTGGAGACCGGGCCCTTCATCGCGAAGATCGGGCCCTTCGTCGCGAACGTGATTGGGCGTTCTTTGCTCTAGATGATTAGTTGCTCGGTGTCCAATCCCTCCACCCAAGAATCGCATGAACATGTCACGATCGACAAACCTTAGAATCCCTCAGTCTCTGGATACGTGAATGTCGATTCAGATATCACGCACATGGATACGTAGTAGTGATATTGCGGAATCGCATCGTCGTCCGAGTTGTCCGCTTCCTGATCTATTTGATTTGGTGAGAACGCCGGGATGAGGTGTACTGATCGGAGGACATCGCTTGGATTGAGGAATCCGTAGGAAGTCGGGTCTTCGCTATCTGTCAGTCCGATGCGATAAAGTCGACAACTA
>Ga0307510_10003350_pt1 | contig 18661 bp, 26 predicted proteins | sample 12_EM_MG_FD_207224 | JGI IMG/M metagenome (GOLD analysis project Ga0307510, IMG submission 207224) | Populus trichocarpa ectomycorrhiza microbial communities from riparian zone in the Pacific Northwest, United States - 12_EM | ecosystem: Host-associated > Plants > Roots > Unclassified | place...
AAAACGGCTAGAGTCGTTTATGGCCGTGATACCCGGCCGTCTGGTCCGGCTCTGGTCACAGCACTTCAGGATGGTTTAGCGGCAATCGGAGCCGAGGCACGCGATGCTGGAATAGTAACTACCCCCATCCTTCATTATCTCGTGCGCGCCATCAACACCAAGGGTACCAAAGATGCATACGGTGATGATTCCGAGGACGCTTATTATGACAAGCTTAACGGTGCCTTCAAAAAATTGGTGGTAAGTCATTTTCTGTGAGTCATTATTCCCCTTGGAGCAAACGAATACGTAGGCCGGAAAACAAACACTTCCGCCATTAATCGTAGACTGTGCAAACGGCGTTGGTGCAGACGCAGTCAACAAGATCGCTCCCAGACTAGGAGACACCTTAAAATTGATACCCCATAACACTGCCACTTCTACCCCTGGTGCCCTCAACAACTCGTGTGGAGCCGACTACGTGAAAACGTCTCAGAAGCTACCTCCATCTTTGGCAAACCAACTCAAGACGGGTCAGAGAGGCTGTAGCCTTGATGGCGATGCGGACAGATTAATGTATTTCTATATCGACGAGAGGAACCAATTTCGTATGTTGGACGGAGACAAAATCGCGGCGCTCGTGGCAGGATTTATTGTTGACTTGGTCAAGACCGCTAATCTCGATTCCGAGATCAAAGTGGGTGTGGTTCAAACGGCGTACGCCAACGGAAGTTCGACGAAATACTTGGCTGAGGTGCCGGATTCCCCCATTAGCGTGTCTTCCCTTGCTAACGTTCCACATCAGCGTCTCCCAGTTCGTTGTGTCCCAACGGGTGTCAAGCACCTTCACCATGCTGCCGAGCGTTTTAATATCGGGGTGTACTTTGAAGCGAATGGGCATGGTACAGTCCTGTTTTCGTCTGGAACGCTGGAGATCCTTGCTTCCCACGAACCAACCACCCCTGCCCAGTCGACCGCACTGAATCACCTCATGAACCTGACCCAACTTATCAACCAGACTGTCGGCGATGCGATTTCGGATATGCTGCTCGTCGAAGCTGTGCTTGCTCATCGATCGTATTCCGGTCTTGAGTGGGATTCGCTTTATGTCGACTTGCCCAACAGATTAGTCAAAGTGGTCGTTGAAGATAGACATGCCTTTCAGACCAAGGACGCAGAGCGCCAATTGGTAAGCCCGAAAGGATTGCAGAGCAAGATCGATGACTTGGTAAGACGCTACGATGGCGGACGCTCTTTTGTGCGGCCTAGTGGAACGGAAGATGTTGTGCGCGTATATGCCGAGGCAGCCATTAAGTCTCAAGCGGACGGTATGTAACACTTCTCGACGGGTTTGTTGACTCGTACTCGTACTAATCTAAAGAGCAGAGCTGGCTTTTCGTGTGGCGGGACTGGTTTATGATGAGGTTGGAGGGGATCCTGGCGCTCGCCCGAGGGAATTCCTTTGAGGTCAATCTGATTATAAGTGTGACGTGGACGTGTAAGAGTATTATTGTACATCATCCAGTCAGGTGGCGCTGCGGTCACTCCCTCACGCCACCATTACTGCACAGTAAAACTCAAAATGCTTTACTGTAAATATCTTGTTGGAGTACTGTATGGTACACATGTGGCGCACGTCAGAACAGCTCAACGTCGTCTCTCGAAGCGAACCACCTTTCATAACAAATGTGCCGACTCCTCATCTACAAAGGGACATCGCCCGTTCAGCTCTCCCACGTAAATGTCGTACCCCGTAAACGTGTATTTACTACACTGACATTTGAACACGTCTGCAGCTTCTCACAAGACCAGCTCATTCGATCATAAATCAAGCCTTCGACTCCCGTCTGAGAGTTGACCTGCGCAGGCCTATCAACGGAGATGGTTTTGGAGTTGGTGCGTCTCTGTGCTTTCCTATTACCACTGCCAAGTCGGGAGCTTTTTCAAACAGGCTGGTACGACTCGGTCTACGATGAGGAACTTGGGCACCAACCCTGTATCTATACTTCTGTGACCCCGGTAAGGCGTACTTGTCATGGGCTCCCCGACGCATGGACTTATGGAGAAAAGGCATGGAATAATGTGAACTTGATACGACTCGCCGAGAAGATTAAATCTCCCTTGGTTTTGTACGTCTCGTCCAGTCTCACTTCATTTTCTAATGTCTCATCAATCTGCCAGTGCCCATGTTCGTGCGACGACCGCAGGTTCCTTATCCCTTGACAACTGTCACCCATTCGTTCATGGGAAGATCATGGTTCGCTGCTGTCCTTGTCCCGCATATCTTCCGTTGATCTTCTGTTTAGTTCATGCACAACGGGGGCATCGAACAGTTCTCCAAAATCAAGAGGCGGCTACAACAAGAATTGCCTGATGAGGTATTCAACGTTGTGAATGGGAACACAGATTCCGAGTGGGCCTTCGCGTTATTCCTTTCAAAGGTCAGCCATCCGTAGGTTTTCCGTCGCATGTTTGGAAGCTCATGGGGATACGGAAGCTTCGCAACCCGAATGCGCAGTCTTTCACGCATGTCGAACTTCAGAATGCAATGCTGGAGACCATCGCGGCTATCAACCAATTCAGTGAAGAAGCTAGCGTGAATGAGGTATGTTGTTCGAGACTCGCAAGACTTTGGGATTCAAACCACGTAATCACTACGTAGCCTAGCTTGATGAACTTCTGTGTCACGGATGGAGTCAGTGTCGTCGCGACCCGATATGTCTCCTCACGGAATGACGCAGCTGCCTCATTGGTACGTACACCGTTCGCCCGCTCCGCCTTCTTTCGAAGCCATAAGTCTGACGTGGTCGCCTTGCAGTGGTTTTCTTCTGGAACGACATTTAGTGAATACGCGGAGGGTGGACATTACAAAATGTCCAAGGCAGACAAGCGCGAGAACATAATTCTGGTTGGTTCTGAATCCTAGACTCTTGAATAGTGCCTGACGGGCGTATGTTCAGATCGCAAGCGAGCCCCTCACATTCGAGAAAGGTATGTATACACGTTCAACTCCCCATGCGGGCTGCTTACCCTCTCACGTTAAGCGGACTGGATGGAGATAAAAACGAACTACATGATTGTCGTCACGGCCAAAATGAACGTGTTACTTATCCCCATCATCGACAAGTTCTATGTGCCACCATCGGACCCAGCTGGTCAATCTCGTGACATTGACTTAGCTGTTGCCAAAGGATTCTACTCACACCCAAACCAGCTGCAACAGACCTAAGCAATCTATTTTTCTTTGCAATTTTTATTTTAGAGCCAGCTTGGGAACATGATATTTTTTTGCTCAGTCCGGCGAGTTGTATACTGCACCATTTGTGTCCTTTTTTGTACGTGCTAGTGTTAGTGCTGTATGTAGACTCTACCACGAATTCGAATTAGCAAATGCACGAAATGAGGCCATGCACCGTAAGTGGTCGCACGAGCAAAATACCCTTACCCACCGCAACCACAATAATGCCGGATCCATAACATTGTCTGTGGAGACAGGTAACCCCAACTCACACAAGTCTCATCTCTTTCGAACACTTACCATGAGTTCCTCATTCATTTGGGGTGCGCTTTCAACCACTGCAACGTGAGTGTCTTCACTCAATGAGAGTCCCGTCCTGACGTCCCAGTTGCAAAGACTGTCCAATTTTTTGCAGGTCCTTTTGTTCCTTCCATTGACACTATCGACTTTGTCCAAGCCCGCATTCCTCCTCCTTTCTCTGCTCATATTCCTTCAATCCCTCATCCATGGAACACTGCAATTCTTTTGGGGTTCACCATTCCTGCCGGCTCTGCAGGTCCCCATCCAACCATTTCTTCTCCTCGTCTGTTTCAACCTCTTTGCCCAGTCCGTGAACCCGCTTCTCCTTAGTATAGCGTCGTGGTGGGGAACCATCCTCACGCTTTCGAGCCCTCTCTTCATCATCCTTGAGAGCGTCTCCAGCCTACTCGTGGCCCAAAAATTGGGACAAGTCGGTCGGAAACTTGTGGGGAAAGGCGAGGCGTATCAATTCGTCTTCCTTATTGCCTCTGCCGTGGCGTATGTGGCATCTGCTTGGTGGATCGTCGCGGTGAGTGCTTGATCCTCGATACATGTGTGCTTCCCTCGAATAAACCTGACGTACGAGATAGGCTTATCCTGCAGCCGCCATGTCACCCCTGTCAGCTTCTCTGCTTGGCGCTGCGTTGACAGCGTTCCTTTTTCTTACTCTCATCGGATTTGGGTTACGTCGAACCAATGTCATCGAATCCTCTGGACTGGCGTTGTTCTTTGCCTATAACCTCTGGCTATGTGGCTTCGATCAGCAGTCGTTTTCCGACCCCGCCTCGTCGTAGTATGTCGTAGTCTCGTATTGGGTTACTCCACCGTAACGTTGGCTTTCAGTGCTCCTTTACTGTCCAACATAATGCCCCATCTTCAAACCCTCGTTAATTTCGTAACGAATACACTACCGAAGTCTGTCTTGGTGGCGCTTGTCTATCGTCTGACCATCCTACTCGGTGCAGCTCGTGTACTTCCGTCTATTGGTGTAGATCCATGGGAGGCGGACTACGGCGTTGATGACGGTTGGGATGGTCGACCGGTGAGTACTGAGCTACCTGATTGGACAGCGCCTCACATTTCATCAGACATCAAAACTCACACATGTCCTCTTGACGTATCGTCAATCCATCCTGGTTACTGTTTATTCACACCTACTCCGTAAGCACCATTTACCTCGCATTCATTTCATCTTCCTGAAGGTGGGATTCCGTAGTCCTCGATCACTCGTCGCAGGTGTGGTGGCGGTGGATGAACATATTCTTTACGCTTGTGATCTGGAGCATTGAGCTTCTCGTGAGTGGGGAAGACGATACCACCACGAAGGAGTGGAAAATAGACTAGCGAACTACCCCAAAAATATCGAGGTTGATACTCGCCTAATACGTGCCATTGTACCGATAGCCAGCTTCTCATATTGTTCCTTCCCCTCGTCGGCTCGTGTGATAATGCCTTACGGTTATTAAGCGATAGCACGATGTACAACCGGTAATTTCCGCCACGGCTATTGCTCTCAACGAGCATCTGCGGTATTCTTCACGTCGTACCGTATCGACTCATGTTACGCCCAATCGTACGAACCTTGTCATCTTCTGTGAGAGCCCCGAGGAGCCTTCCACCTTCTTTAATAGCCGCTCGCGAGAAGGGAACACCCATCGACGTCCATCCTGAGGTCGAACAAGCACTCGTCGAAAACTGGCCTTTGGTTGCGTTGGAGACGACAATCGTTACCCATGGCATGCCATATCCTGTCAACTTGGAGACAGCAAAGTCTGTCGAACAGCATGTGCGCTCAGTCGGTGCCATTCCAGCGACTATTGGCGTTATCGGGGGGAGGGTCAAGATCGGACTCGAGCCTGCCCAATTAGAGTACCTGGCCGATTTGCACACAAACCCTGGGGCGGTGAAGCTCTCCAGGAGAGATATAGGGCCTGCCCTGGCGCTTAAGAAAGATGGTGGTACCACCTGCAGCGCTACCCTTATATTCGCAGCACTTGCTGGCATCAAGGTATCGACCGCTTTCACGTCATGATTGATAAACGGATTTGAGCCCCGCTTAGGTATTTGCTACAGGAGGGTCAGGCATTTTATTTTCCTGGCCAATTGGCTGTTTTCTGAGTGCTAGGCTAGGTTGGGTGGTGTGCATCGCGGTGGTCAGGATTGTGAGTTGATTCCAGTCACTAACCCTTGTGCTGTTCACGAACCCTCAAAAGCCATGGATATCTCTGCCGACCTCCAAGATCTCGCGAGGTGTCCTGTGGGTTTGGTATCTGCCGGAGTCAAATCTATACTAGATATTGGAAGGTATACCCTCCGGAGACACTAAGATTTGTTACTGAACTCGTACACTTGCAGGACATTAGAATACCTCGTATGTATGCGCCTCTGGACTACCATCCCTTTATCATTCAACTCGAACAGGAAACTCTCGGCGTTCCAGTTGTAACTTACGGTGAAACCCAAGATTTTCCTGCCTTCTACTCACCGGCCAGTGGGTTTAAGGTCAGGTTTCGCTTTGCCTGTGATAATTACACCATGTACTCAATTTTTTTTGGGATTCCAGAGCCCATGGCGAGTAAATGATCCAGCTTCCGCTGCTAACATTATTTGTATGTGGTCCAAGAGCTCCTTTCTTTGGTAGACCTCACGATTTCGGTCCCGCAGTTACCCAGTGGTGCTTAGGCATGACTAACGGCGTACTATTCGGGGCTCCGATCCCAGAGTCATATACAACTGTCGGAAAGGAATTACAGGAGGCAGTTGAACGAGCCGTACGAGAATCTCAAGAAAATGGTATGGACAGGCGAGGAAAAGAACTTACCCCATGGCTTCTTGATCGGGTGAGAGAGTTAACATCAGGGAAATCTCTCGCGAGCAGTAAGTGCGTATTAAGTATGGTCGCTTCGACTGAACGACTGGCTACCCATAGATATTGCGCTGATTGAGAACACAGCGCTAAAAGGAGCTCAGATAGCAGTTGCATATGCGAAGTTGACTGAGCAGCAGAGTCATACGGGGCCAAGGCATACTACAGCCGTGAGACCCTGAATTTCCGTTGTTCTCCGAGCTATGTCAATCAAATATAATCCATTACTCATTTAGGGAAGCTTCTCCATTGCCGTTCAACATGAGGACTTGGCGGCCAAGCTTGTGACCATAGGCTCCGCTGCCGTGGATGTTATTGCACAGGCAAAAGTAATCTCCGATATCGATGGATCTCGTGGTCGGCACTCTACATCCCCGGGAACGGTTGGTCTTCACCTGGGCGGTGTTGGCCGAAATGTTGCCGAAGCTGCACACAGGATCTCCACATCGAAGTTCCGGGCTCAGCCCTCGGCAACAGTTCTTATCTCCTCCGTCGGCGATGACTCATTGGGACGACTTCTTTTGGAAGAGACGCGCCGGATGGGGATGCGAACGGACGGCATTATGACCATCCAACGACAATCTGCGGTGTGCAATATGGTCCTTGACGGTTCAGGGAACCTCATCGGAGGTGTGGCCGATATGGATATCGTTCAGTCGATTGAACCAGATGTGGTACGATTGTACATGTGCATTCAAAGGGATGAAAGCCCATAGTCCAAACACAGGTGGTCTCCCAAATTGCCAAACATGATCCAGCTCTTGTCGCGATGGACGCTAATGTTTCACCTGATGTTCTCAGGGCAGTGGTTCAACACTGCAATGCGGCTAACATTACAAGTGAGTCCCTCGCCGATGATGGCCCTCTACAATCATGACGATTGAATCTGTTTTCGATCAGCGTTTTTGTGAGTCCGCGATGTTGTTTCACTTGATCCGCCCGCATTGACGCAACAGCAGCGAGCCCACATCCGTGACCAAGTCAGCGTCAATCATACCCGCCATTTTCTCTGCTCTGGGATCCAATTTTCGAGGTTCTCCAATCAAATTCGCCTCCCCTAACCTACTCGAGCTAGTAGAACTGTACAGGTCCGCTCAAATGGATCCCTGGGAATTAACAAGTCACGCGTACTGGTGGAAGACCATCGATGATTTCTCCATTGGAACGGAATTCCGTCTGTCGTTGGAACAATTGGCGCGTCAAGACTCCGGGTCAAAGGACGGCAAGAACAGGACGCTGTCGTTCCTCGTGAATCAAGGTGTGGTGCAAATGGCGATCAACCTTCTCCCATTCTTCCAACATCTCGTGATCAAATGTGGAGACCTCGGCGTGTTGTTGGCGATGCGATTCCCCGCTGATATACCGACGGCATGGGCGGGAGAGCGAAGCGAAGTCCACCGTCGGCAGATTGTCGCGCATGGCAAAGGGGAAAGCGTCGTCATCAAGCACTATCCGGCCCACGCGATAGATCCCCAAACTATTGTCAGCGTCACGGGGGCAGGGGACAGTTTGGTGGGTGCCATCCTCGCAGCTTTAGCGCAGAACTTGTCCGCTTTTAACAGCCCGGAGTCGCTGGACGACGTCATCACGCTTGGCCAGTCTGCGGCGATTGAGGCCCTGCGGAGCCGTTCCGCGGTGTCTCCTTTGCTTTCTATATGATACATGAATCATTGGTGGTATTATTAGCATGGCAAGCGTATGTCTATCTCGAGGCACCATCCCGATCATCCAGACTCTATGATACTAAGGCCCGCGCCGTGATTTAACATCCATGCCCTGTCAGTGCGTGACCAGTGGACCGACGCGAACATGCTCCCTGGCCTGGCGCTGCATCTCCTTCTCTTTGGCCGCCTCAAGTTTACGATGGGTGGCGATTTTCTTGATATATCGACGCTGTTGTAATGGCCCGTGTCACTATAAGCCTGGTGATGACGCGGAGCCTACAAACCTGTGCTCCATGCCGCAGGCGGGTGATGATGTATGCGGCCTCGCCTTTGGTTAGGTTTCTCAATCTCTCCGGGAACGAATCTCCGTCTGAGGGGTCCCGGAAATCTTGCACGGACTTGTTAAGATACCCCCACCTCTTTGCCACGAATAATTGCTGTGAAGTCGTCGCCGGCGCTTGTCGCCATTTCGCGTTGCGCGACAAACTCGAGTCGAGTTTGAGCAAGGATGCCAGACAAGAGCGAAATGACCTACGCCAGTGATAAAGGCCCCTTCACGACTTTTTCGGAGGCGTATGTATCACAGCCTCGCACGGCGTCAGCAAGGCTGTTCGCGTCCAGGATCTTCCTGTTTGTCCGAAACCTCGATATGTTTAAGGTTGAGGCCGTTTGGGGGTGAATTGTCGGGGTGTAGTGGGCGTGGAAATAATCTCCATCATCTAGAAAGGAAAAGGAACGAAGGATCAAACAGAGATCGTCTTTTGGTTGGGACTGTGCTCACCGCCCGACACGGGCTCGATACGAATGTGGCCTTTACCGAGGCATTCGAGGACATGTATGCCTTCACCGCAGTCAACCCAGGCGTTCCGGCTAAGTTGTAGTATGTGGGGCGGCGCTGTCGCTGTGCTCTGCTGTACTAGAACGAAAGGATTGTCGTAGTCAACGTAAGTGACGGACTTGGGGTCCGGTACGCAGACTCGGTTATCTCTAGCAGGATAGTTAGTACTCGATTCTCCACTGACGGCGTCTGTGCGTGCTTCCAGATCCTGGACACTTGCACCTAAGCCAAGTATGAGTGTTTTTGATTAGCCGAATTAACGAATGAGGCGCACTGTCTAGTACAGATGTCGGATCCAGTCCAAACAGAGTCGGCGAGTTGATTATGCCGACGACGCGATTCGTGGAATCGACAAAATCAATAACATGGCAATCTTGCTTCCCGGTATTGGGAGACAACCTCATTCCGCGGCCGATCTGTGGACTTGCTCAGAAAACAGCGTAAGCCCAATAGAGTGGCGATTGACCATCTGAAGGAAAACGTTCCGGGACCTCGTGGGCCTCGCAACGACCACACAGTCGATGTTGGGAATGTCCGTGCCCTCCGTTAAAAGAGCTGTACGATTCGCAAGGGGAAACATGAGAGGTGTCCTAGAAGTACCAAGACCAGTGCAGTTACCGCAATTAATAAGAACGGGAAACTCTCCTGCCTTGAAGGCGTCGATTAATGCATTACGCTCCGGGGCGGGCGTTCCCGAGTATAGGTACCGAGCGTCGATACTCGCCGATTGAAACGTTTTTGTCAGAGCACGGACGTGAGCGACGTCGACGGCAAAGACGATAGTTGATTTGCGGTCCTTCGCTATAGATTCGCGCTTATGTTTTGACCAACAAAGTATGAATGGAACGTGATAACCGACCTGCCCTATCAAGCCACGTTTGAACGACGAGCTTGTTGAGCGTTTCAGTGTTAATGACGTGTGCGAGGCTTCTCGCGCTGAAGTCTCCGTTGTGGGTGCTGACGGTTACGCCCTTCAAGTCGATGTTGGCTTTCACCGTTGTGAAGCGGACGTTACAGAGCCTATGTGAGACAACAAAATCCGAGTTGAGCCAGCTATTGGACACCGTGACAAAGTCTCGGCCACCTACCACTGCTCTTTAATCATGTCTAGGAAGTTACGGTGGTACACTATTCTTTCAAATACTGAACCAAGGGCAAGGCCGTCATGCCTACTGAATGTTGCAGAAAATCCAAAAATCGGAACAGCGTCCTGAGTAGGACGACTAGGGCCGTAGTGCTCTGGACATTGGACCTCCGGGTGAAAGAAGGAGAGTATGCGGCGATATCTGAGGAAGGAGTTAGGGATATCACGACAAGAGACGAGATATGTTGGACATACGACGGAGCCGCGGCGTGGTGGGCTTCGTCGACTACTATCGCCTTGAAACATTGCGGCGAGAATTTGTACAGGCGCCCCGACTCGAGCAGAGTTTGGTACGTTGCGACAGTCCTTTCTTCGACTTAACATTTGATGTTCGGGTCACAAGAGAAAACAGTATCGCCGACTCACAAATCAGCATCACCCGATGCCCTATGCTTGCTTCCCTGCTCTATTTCTACCACCCAATCTGGCCGCAGATGTCTTGCCTGTGCGGCAGCTTGCTTTGCCAGTTCTATGCTGTTGACGATGACCAGTGACTTTTTTGCATCCGGCCTGTTATTTCTTGGCCCTAAACTAGAGAGAAGTGAAATGAAAACTGCTGTCTTGCCCGCTCCGGTTGGTAGCGACACGCCGATGCGCGAGGCTCCTGCAGTGTGTGCATCCAGACATGCCTTGAGACAGATTTCCTGATAGGGACGCAATATTAACGGGGAAGCCTTGTTAAGCTGAGGTTGAGTGGTGAGGAACCGGGAAAGGCGACAGAGTTGTGTAGTGGACCTCCTAGGTGTGCTAGATGCGGACAAGATCATGTTACCGTGTCAAGTTTCACACAAGTCGGCCAAACAATCAACCACTCAAGCAAGTTTGGGTCAAATCAAGGTTTATTGCGCGCATGAATAGGGCCAACGCGTCTGCACCCAAAATACTAAGTACGTCACTAAAACGAAGATATAATCGCAACTCTATGGTGAAAAAAGTAGTGCAATATGTAGAAAAAAATTAGTGACGATCCTCGGAAAAGATCCTGCTTTTAAGAGGGGGTAGGACGTTTAACCGGAACCTGGAGGGGATTCAAACTAAGAAATTGGCAGCACGCTGAAAGTCATGTCACATACCACCAGAGTAGACCTTGCCGAACAAGACTGCTTGGAGTTTGTCATAAAGTGATAGCACACCAGCACCAGCGACCCCACGAAGGATGTTAGCACCTGCACCCTTGAACAGCGACTTCGTGCCCTCCTTGGCAATAATCTAAGACACGATGAGCATTGCACAAAAAAAACGAAAACAAAGGGAAACTGGACATGCCTGTGAACCAGCATCAAACATTGACTTATAGTGCACAGTGGATCCGGAAGTCATCATCATGCGACGACGAATAGTGTCCAGAGGGTATGAGGCAAGACCGGCACCAGTAGTAACACCCCAGCCGAGCATGAAGGATGCAAGGAATGAACCCTCAAGTGCACCAACGAGAACAACGGGTTCTTTAACCCAAATCAGCTAATGAAATAGACATAGAGCAGCAAATGAGACGAACTGAGAGAATCATAGAGACCGAAGTAGAGACCACGGTACACAATGATGCCAACGACTGAAGGAACGAAACCACGGTAGAGACCGGCAAGGCCATCCGAGGCGAGAGTCTTCTTATAGACATCGAGTAGACCGTTGAACTGGCGAGCTCCTCCACCCTTAGCCGACTTGGCATCGTTGGCAAGACGGGTACGGGCATAATCAAGGGAGTAGACAAAAAGCAGCGAGGATGCACCGGCGGCACCACCAGAGGCGAGGTTACCGCCGAACCACTTCCAGTAGCCTTCACTCTTCTTGAAGCCAAAGAGAGACTTGAAGTAATCCTCTAAAATTGCCACGTCAGAAGCTCGTATACGACAAGGCATTCATAACGCACTGAATGCAAAGTTCAATGCCTGTGTTGGGAAATAACGAATGACGTTGGCGGTGTTGCCACGCCAAAGCGAAAGGAGACCCTCGTCCTTATAGGTGCGGGCAAAGCAGTCAACAATACCCTTGTAGGGTTGTGAAAGACGACCCTGCTTAATCTAAAAAAAGTAAAAGTAAATGCCAGAACCAGGACGCAAGTTTAGTGTTAGTAGTACCATCTCATCCTGGTTCTGAACCAAAAGCTTGATACGCTCTATGGGCGCAGCGGATGTCTTCGCAACAGCCTAGGTAGTCAAGTGAGTTATGTGCGCCAGCTAAGGAGCGAGGAGAGAGCATACGGCAGAGACACCACCCATAAGGAAGTCAGCTAGAGGCATGTCATGTAAGTGGTCCGGAAGAGCGACAGATACAAGGTGTCAAACATACTAGCGAAATCCTTGGGCGACTTGCCCTTCTTAACATCGGCCATTTTGATATGAAGAGGAGAGAAGGGGTGAGGAAAGACGGAGGAGTGGTGGTGATGATGGAGAGAAGGAGAGGTTGAAGACAACCTGAAAAAAGATTCGAGGTGGCTCTAAAGGGCGACGGCTCTCTCCGGGATTTCCCTAACTCCGATCAGGACCGAGCCGAAACTCCGTGGCCGAGCTGTGTCTGATGACGATATGATATGTCACTACTGTAGTAGATCGTGATATTTCTGTGCGTACCCATGCCCGAGTATATACATACATCTAATATCTACCCCTCCTGTTCCATATGTCGTAGCTACCCATTCCCATACTGCGAATAATATCCTGCTCTATGTGAAACCTGATGTCCATGTCCGAACGGCCCAGAAGAGGCTGTCGCCACTCGTGAAGGATGGGAACGGTAGATAGCGGTCGCGTACGGTGATCCAACGTGTGTAACAGGCCCAAATTGTGTACTATGTGGTCGATGCTGTAAAGGGGTGCTATTCATCGCGTATCGTCTTGCACCATGGTTATTACTACCCGAGACCAACACGCCCGAGGTAGAAATGTTGACATTACCATTCACAGCCCGCGTCATAGTCGTGGCATTTGGCGGCTCTCCAATCCGGGATTTTTTCCAAACATCTTCCGACGACGCCACGGAGTCGGCCTCAGCTTTTCGTTTAGCCCCAAAACTCCGGCTCGTTGCGCTCTCCTCATCGGACTCCGCGGTGAGGTCTATCACTTGCGTGTTTGGAAATCCGTTCATTGGAGACTGCTCAGGGAATGAGGGTGATAGTTCTCGCTTGACCTCACCCTCATCTTCCTCTTCAGAATCCAACACAACAACGTCCCCTAGTTTTTGGCTCATCTCCTGGGTCGAGCCGTCGCGTATATAAGCAGAAGGACTGCTCGAAGTTGCCTGACGTTTCAGATGTGGCGTAGGACTGGCGAATGGCAACGCGGATTTGTGCGCTTTCCTCCAAGCATCGGAAGCGTACTTGTCATCGGACGTGTGCCACTCGCCGTCCGCTTCCACGATGACGTCCTCGATCGTATCGGGTGTACTTTCCAAAATGGAATTGAAATAGCTGTGCACTCATTAGCAGTGAAAAGATGGATGGTAAAATAGAGTTACCCATCCACTATCAAGTCCTCGTGACTAATGGACTTCTCGCATACTGGACAGGACCACGTTGTCGTCTGCTCATTCACCGAATACCACGACATGGCATCGAAGCACTGCACGTGAACACATTTCGAGGAACGACACGGAGTGTTGATGCGACAATAACTCAGCTGGATATCAAGGCGATCAGGGCCACAGCTGGAAGTGACGAAGAACTACTCACTGGACACTTTAGAGACGTTTTCTGTGGACCAGCAACAATGTCGTCATCTTCGACTTTAATCGCTTGTTTCCCTGCTACGGGATTCATACAACGTACTCACGTCAAAACGGCAGGCACGTACTTTGTGCAAGGATGTCCTCACGACTCCGAAACTTCCCTTTCTTTACTTTCTCAATTAGTTGATCTACGGTAGTGACTTGGACCATCATGACGACCATATAATATTTCTGTTGAAATATGACATTTAGTATCCCTGCGCACATAAAAGGAGACGCACTTTCGGGGAGGGAGGAGGCTGATTGCTATTCGTTTGACTATTTACATATATCATCTCGACGCGATTCTGGTGTCCGATGGACAATCTGACAGAATTTCCGAGGTGTGCCGGGGGAGCGGTTCCTGGCTTCTTCTTCATCCCCTTCGTACTTGCAGAAATTTGAACTTGGTTGACTCTGATCTCACAGGTTGGAGGGAACTCGATGGGGCATGGGTTACCACCGAAGCGAAGACCTGCCGCCCCGAGAGCAAAGTGTGAAGAAGAAGTGCAATAAAGACGAAGCTGGTACTTCGGGCTGAGCGAAGAACCATAAGGTGCATGCATGATCTCAGATTAAGAAGGACGCACTCTGGTGAGGTCAGCTTTGTGATCTGATCATGAGTGAGGGAAAACATAAGCGATTGTTGGCGCCGATCGCCAGAACTAGAAGACTCTGCACGCTATTAGGCAGTGTAGTGTCGGCTCATTATCTGTGCGTACCAGGACACTCGGCAATATTGGATACGATCTGGTCAATTTGAAAGAACGGAGAGGGTTTAAATCGGATGGCTATACAATGCAGGAGTGAGAAGCTCATATCATCTCAAAATATAGAAAGTAAGAATTACGGGGTCTGGGTAATGCCACAGGGGCACTAGGGTGAGTAGAAGGTGTTGACATAGGTAGAGTGGGATTTCGAGGAGGGGGGGCGAAGGAGTCATAACGTGAGATGCTACTTGGACCGGCGGTGGTATTGATGTAGGGTCGGTTGACTTGGTGGGCCCCTGCATACGAGTTTATGGCCTGGGAAGACGAGGTGTTCTGGATGGAATGCGCGGAGCCCCTCCACCTGTGGGTCATTAGAGGGTTAGCGACGGGTATATGATCGTATGAGATGGATAAGAGGATGACATGGGGCATAACAGGACATTCTACTCACATGCCAGAATTTCGTACTTGGTACAAGACGCTCCGGGCTTTATTCCACTTGTCTACATTGCTTGACGCGCGCCAGTCATTTAGAGCGTTTAGTATGCGGTCTATGAGTTCCTGCTTCTTTCCGGACTTGCTGAGCATTGTCCAGCACTCATCATTGAATCCCGCGATGATCTGCTTGAGGCGATCGACGGTATTATGTCTTACGTTGACCTTGAGACCCTATGGGATAATAGTCAGGGTTACACAAAATACAACCGAAGGAAGGAGGACTTTACCTCGAAATCACCCCAGGGATCGACGGCGGACATGGCGAAGGACAGGTAAACACACGGATTGGACTGCGGTGGCCTCGCCTCGCTTTGGCCGTCCGCCGTCCTTTGGGCAAAGAGAATACACAACTCCAAACATACACACGTGACATCATCCCCTCTGTCTGCTACATACATCGCCATGTCTACCTCCTCGGATACACAAGATAATTACGACAAGTTAACCCCAGAGGAAAGGGAGATACGTGACAAGGCTGATCGCCAGCGTGAGGCGGAGGAGCAAGCAAGTACGGGCATAATTCTCAGCTCCACTTTCATCCACCTAAACTATCTCAAGCCCTCCCTTATTCCTGGAACCAGACTCTGGAAGAGGTTGACATTGTAGTCCCTGTTCCTAAAGGAACGCGCTCCCGCGATCTTTTAGTCGTTATCGCAAAGAAGAAACTTAGCGTTGGCCTCAAAGGCAAGGACCCCATCATGGCGGGGGACCTCTGTCACGAGATCAAAATCGAAGAGAGTACCTGGACACTGGGTTAGCGCACACGCCCGTAGCGCCTTGTACACGCTCCAACCCAGATTTCAGAGGATCAGTCATCCATTGAGCTTCATCTCGAAAAAGTGAACAAGATGCAATGGTGGGAGAATGTTCTTACTCACCATCCCAAGATCGATACGAGGAAGATTCAACCGGAGAACAGCAAACTCAGCGATCTCGATGGAGAGACAAGGTCTGTTGATATGAACCGATCCTTGTGTACGTGAACATTGACTGCCGTTCTCAGGGGGATGGTTGAGAAGATGATGGTTCGTCCTTGATGTTTTCACTGTTGCATGCTTTAACCTACCTTCACGAAGTTCGACAATCAGCAGAAGGTCTGTCATCTGTTGTCAACCCTCTGACTTTATTGATGCGCTCTCTCATAGCAACTTGGAAAACCAACGTCTGACGAGATCAAAAAGCAGGACGTAGGGCGCTCTTGTCACTTCGCGCGCTAATCATTGCCTGATGATCACCACTTTCATTCCTTAGGCTTTGAGGAAGTTCCAACTTGCTCATCCAGAGCTAGACTTCTCGAAAGCAAAGATTTCCTAAGAAGATTGAAGGAACAATCGAAGATCATGCGACTTGAGTCCTACTCAACGTCGTTGTAGTGCAAAGAGAGATTATCTCGCTATGCCACTTGTATCCCTGTTACAATACAATACACAGCAACGTTGCCAAACAATCAAAGGATCCGGGTTGGTAAGACCGTCAACGATGTCATAACTTCTTCCGCTTGGCACCGCCACCATCCGAGGTGGCCGCATTCCTCCGCTTGACGCTCTCGACCAAACTTGCCAAGCTTTGCGTGGTTCCGCCCTTCGAAGTCCGCATGGTTGTGGGAGACTCGCCGTTGACGGTCTTCCGTTTCGACCTTTCTTCGAGCAACGCGGACATCGATTCCGTCTTCTTAAAGCTAAAAACATCATGTTAAACCCGGTCATTTCGAACCATCCGCGGCAACTTACTGAGGGTTACTAGGATCGATGGCGAACGCATGGTCTTCGTGCAACGCCCTAAAACGCTCGTCTTTGACATCGATGGCAAAGTCGTCTTGTAACTCGTTTTCATCATCACCGCTCGTCTCTTTTCTTCGTCCACGGCGCTTCTTCCCTTTCTTCTTCTCCGCCTTTATGATTGCTGCCATATCGAAATGTTTTGGTTCCGAACCCGGCTGGTCCGGGGCCGGGGCAACGAGCAAGGAAAGCTCTTCCTTCGTGGAAGGCTTCCGGCTTTTGTTTCTTTGCTCCCCTCTGTCTTTTCTTCCACCATGCAGTGACTCCCCGTCGCTGTCTCCCTCTCCTTCACTCCGCACAAAGAAATCGTCTGCGAGTGCTTCACCTCTACCTGTATCCTTCAATTCTTGCTTCCTTTTCTTACGCTTCTCCCGCATCTTGCGTTGGTACCTCCCAATCGTAGTTTCCTCTTCATCCTGTCCACCGCTGAGAGCGGGGCGGAAGGTGACCTCCATATCCATATCATCACCGTCACCTTCCTCATTCATGTCTCCGGTCTTGCTACCAGCCCACCCTTCTGGCAAGTCGTTTCCTCCCCCGCCGAGCAGAAGTGCGCGGAGCTTGTCCCGACTGACTGTTTTCTTTGCTGAGTTTGTTTCATCGTCAGATGAAGAATCAGATGATGAAGCAACATAAGCATGAAAGTCATTCTCTTCGATCTCCTTGAGAGAGAGAGCTCGGCGGGTGACGCGCTCACGTTCTGGGTCATCTTGATCCCAGGTCAACTTCACTTTCGAATGCCGGAGAGCCTGCATGCATGTCAATACGCTGATAAATATTTTGTAGCATGTAACCTCACATCCGTCGCGAAGTCGAGGGGTTGATAATCTATCCTTTCGTCCGCAGAGGTGGCCCGGTCTCTGTTCCAAATATCATCTCAGTAAGTCGACAGTCAAAGAAAAAATGGGTAGACACGACCTGAACACCTCTTCAAACGTCATGTCATCCGGAACAAAGCTCAAATTCAGGACGTTTGCCGACCGCTCAAGTTCTGCACTTTGCAGTTCAGAGTAGAGGTATGAGGCGAGTTGGACGGTGTCACATTCCACGATAGCATAATAGTATCTGTTCACACATTTGTCCATTCGTTGTGTGTGCCCATAAATGATAATAGACACACCTCATGCGCTGTAATTGATACGTTCTCAGCGCATCCTCGTCATACTCGTCCGCATCCCCAGTTTCGTAGATTGTCCTCTCATTCACCTCCTCCACGTCAACCACGGATTGCTTCTTTAATAACTCAAGTGGAGGACCATTCTCTTCTTGCGCCATACGCTCCAAGCCGAATTTACTCGGATAGATGCATACGCTGAGCACTTTACCCCGCACGGCCGGGGCAGAGACACCGTTTGACCTAGATGACGACGACCCGGCGGCGGCGATGGCAGAAGTGAAGATCTTATACAGGTGCATGGCACGGACATGGTCCCAATCTAGGTCGACAACGGCGATGCGACGCGTCCTAAGTGAGCTTTCTTGGCCATCCTCAGAGGCGGTCTTCGGGTGCAGAGCGTCCGTGTCTGCAAACTCGTCTTCGTTCAAGTCCACGTCGGCATCCTCGTCCTGCGTTGCAGGAACAGGCCTGTCGGCATCAGGCCCCAAGGTGACAACGCCATCATCATCGCCTTCGTCGCTGGACTGAGCGCGATCTGAAGCGTCTTCCTCGTCGGAAGACTCAAGAAGGACCCCGCCACGGGCATAGTCGGGACCGGTGGGCAATTCGAGCCGATTCTCGGAGTCAAGGCGATAAAATCGACGCAGGTTCTCATTTTCTTGGGAGTCAGACAGCCGGCGGCCGTACCTGTCCACGCGTCCTACAGTGTCACACAGACAGCCAAAATTAGTGAATCAGCGAAGAAGCGGATGTGCACACCACTCTTTGCTTGTTTCTTGGGTTTTGAGAATACAGAACTGAATCTACTATCTACTACGACTTTGTTT
>Ga0307510_10003351_pt1 | contig 18659 bp, 24 predicted proteins | sample 12_EM_MG_FD_207224 | JGI IMG/M metagenome (GOLD analysis project Ga0307510, IMG submission 207224) | Populus trichocarpa ectomycorrhiza microbial communities from riparian zone in the Pacific Northwest, United States - 12_EM | ecosystem: Host-associated > Plants > Roots > Unclassified | place...
ACAAGGAACCGGGCAATCTCCATATGACCCCATTTTGATGTCTCATGCAGCGGGGTAGAACTGTCCTTATCCTGGGCTGTCACGTCGGCACCATGCTCGACCAGGAACAGGGTGAATTCCAGGGTCATCCCTGGTGATCCTAACGCCCAATGCAGCACAGTCAACCCGTCCTTGGTCCGGGCTGTCGCATCGGCACCGCGCTCGACGAGGAGCTGAGCAATCCCCATATGACCTGGTACCAACGCCCGATGCAGCCCCTTCCTGTCCTGGGCTGTCACGTCGGCTCCACGTTCGATGAGGAGTTGAACGAGCTTCATATGACCTCCTGCGGACACCTGATGCAGTGGAGTCAACCCGTCATTGTTCCGGGTTGTTGCATCAGCACCACGCTCGATGAGGAACTGGGCAAGCTCTGTATGATCCCATCCCAGTGCCAAATGCAGCGGAGTTGCCCCATGCTTGTCTCGGACTGTCATGTCAGCGCCGCGCTCGACGAGAAACTGGGCAACCTCCATATGGCCCCTTTCCGACGCTAAATGCAACGGAGTCGACTTCTGCTTGTCCTGGGCTGTCATGTCTGCACCGCGATCGACGAGGAACCGAGCTACTTCCGCATGTCCTTCCCTTGAAGCCAGATGCAAAGGTGTTGACTTGTTTCCGACGTCCCGTGTGTGCACGCCCTCTGGATACTCAATGACCAGAAGCCTCGCGAAATGGTGTAAGCCACAAAAGGCGGCATAATGTAAGGCGGTTCCCTTAGGTCGTGCCCATGGAGTGAAGGTTTTGTTTTGATCCCAGGGGTGAAGTAGGTCATATACCCAGACCCAAACTGCAAGATGTGGTTTGCTCGCATCAAACAGCTGTTTCATCCCTTCTTCTACACTTTGAGACACTCCCTCAAATCGGGCATGCATAAACCAGTACTCGGCAGCATATTGAGTAAGAGGAAGTTTCCGCAGGCTGTCTCTGGTGACGCTTTTGTCTAGCTGCAATAGAATACCCAGACATGCTCCCGCGACGAGTGTATGAGCGGGTTGAAGGGTAAAATGGAAACAGTGGGAAATAGCGTCATGTTTTTCGGCAAACCGAGTAGACGTCAAGTACTCTTTTACCGAGAAGTGCGAAAATTGTACGACCAGGGTATTGTCGTATTCGTTGGCTTTGACAACGGCGAGCAATGTAGAACACGTAGACAGCACCGTGTCAAGAGGATCTTCCATGCGCCAATCCTCATGAAATTTCGGAACGGGTCCCGCCGTGAAATCGAATGCGAGGAAGTCCGCCAGTTCCTCGACCCGGAGAGGACGGAAAGCCACAGCGACACATACGAGGAGACGTCCAGCGAATTCACCGTTTGTGTCGCCGATCTCTCGCAGCGTGCGCTCATATGTCTCATCGAGCGTCGCGGGTAATTGATCCAAAGCACAACGGATACGACCTGGGAGGCATTTGCCGAGGTAGTCCAGTTGACAATAGACCCACCGGAACCTGTCAGAGGGATGAGTGTGAGAGTCATGAAGAAATAAAATCCCTTACATTCCATCCGCTCGTTCTGTCAGCACATCAATCACAACCCGTTTGTGCTCCGATTTCCATCTTTGCATGCTCGGATTAGTGTACACGATTGACTTGATATAGTTCTTGATATCTTCGATTTGACCAGGTTCATCATGCAACGAAACAGAAAGGAAAGATAAGGGTTCGAGGACAGCTTTTATGTCAGCCTCCGGACGGCTAGTTATGCATACGCGGAAGTACGGGAGTTGTGAGTCGATAAGGTCCTTCAAAAGCATTAGGACCTTCTGGCGGTGGGACGACAGAGCTGATGTGTTTGGACATTCGTCCAACCCGTCCACAATAAGGAAAATCGGTGCTTGTTCTGGGAGTACTGCCATGTCCTTCAAACAACGCACAAGTGCGTCATCGCTGGCATATCGAGAACCGCGGGCATGATCCGAGTAGAATTTGGAAAGGATCTCAGCGTAGAGATCGGATTGACGACAAAGCTGGACAAGCACGGATGAGAGCAAGCCACGCAGGTCCTTCTTTTGATCGTCGCGGAAGTCATAGAAGTACATAATGAGTGATGCGAGCCCAGATTTCTGCATGGTCTCGATCTCCTCGATGATTGCAGAGCTGGCCGAAATCGTAAGTTCTCAAACCGGAAATATAGAGGAGTTAACATACCAAAGCACGCTCTTGCCAGCGCCCGCTACGGAGGTTTTAACTATCAGCGTCTGCGAATGATTAAGTATTGGGTAGTAACTCACGCTTCCCGTGGACCCATAGCAGGGCACTTGGTTTGGATGCCTGCCATTTTGGGAGCGTGTCACCTTCAACGAACCATGTCCCGGTCCCACTCTGCCGTGATCCGCGGGCAATGTGGTAATTTTTCCAAGGATCGGGGGGAATGAGCCAGCGGCAAATGTCTTGATACAAATTGTCGCCTGCCAGACAATGTCGGTGATTACAGGTAGCAATAGTAACGCTAGGCAATAACTGACGTCTCAACTGGTTCACGTCGCTCGCAATTTGATGAAGAAGTTCTAGCGTTCAGTCAGACATGGAACCTACTTCGTTGTCAATAAAAAAACATACTGAGTTCTTCCCGGACACCTTCAAAGGATGCTTTGCCGTCTAGAGGGAAGGGCATTCAACTGACAGAGAATTACGAGCCGAGAATTGCTCACCGTCCATGACCTCCCTCATACCCCGGACAAGACTGTGAACGACCTTCAGAGTCTCAGCTGCGGTAGTCCGGGCCTCGTCTTGAGTCAGTCGGTCAAGCCTCTGCAGGGCAGCTTCGACTTCCTTCTCTCCGAAAATCTTCCTCACAAATTTGACTACATTGTGCTCAGTGAGGTAATATGCCAGCGAGAGAAGACCCACTTGATCGTCCCTGCTTAAGTTCCTTGGTCGCCAGCGCGAGTGTTGTGAGCACCTCCACGATTATTTTGATCACTATCTCGTCCATTGTGGCCGTAGCTGGGATCCGCGTATATATATCGAGACGATTGAGAAAATGCTCGATTGATTCGAGCAAGTCGACAAGTGCGTCATAGCTGTCTGCTACTCCGTTGGCAGCCTGGTTGATTTGGGTATCATAAGGAATTTCTACAAAGGTACTGAAGCACGGCACGTACATCGAGGAGGATAGCAAGACCAGCATGTATAGCCCTTGCAGGTGAGAATGGCTGAAAAAGGAGGTCAGAGCTGTGGAACAGGCATCAGCGCCTTCAGACGTACTAGGCCACTTGAGTCGCCGAGGGTGGCGGTGTCAGAAAGTGCGGTCAGTATTGATAGGGTATTCTTGATCAGTTTCATCATTTTATCACTTTCTCGAAATTTAGTGAAAGCTCGTGCTTGGCCTTGCAAAACGGCACTGATAGACTCGACCGAATGGCAGCTCTGGATTTGGACGGCGAGCGGATGCGCGGCCAATGTTATGCTGGTCTTCTTTTCGTAGACTTGTAAGCCAGCCTCGAAAAGGACGCGGAAACGGGCGGATGCGGACTGGTCAGCCATATCACGAGTAGGAAATGGAAAGAAATGGGGATTCGGGGAAGGGAGATGGTTCGCTGTGAGGAGATGGTGGAGGAACAATGGGACGACGTGGCCCTCGCTGGTGCATTCAAAATTCGGACAGACGCAGGGTGATTGCCTGGAAAAGATGGGCACATGTTGTAGTTGAGCGCTCGGCTTGACTGTAGTAACATACACCTATCTGAGCGTCTCACAAGTGTTCTACGGGACTCGTACCGGGACACGGGGACTACTGTACAGTACGCGATGGTTGTAGCGAATATGGCGTGCGAGCGGATCGATTTCTACTGTGACGACGACGATTAGATATACCTTGACGCTCGTTTGCTACCATATGGCATGTTTCAGCACACATTTATCATCCTTAGAAATTTTCATATTATATCATGGACCTAGTAGCTATTCTTTATTCCCGTGTTTACCCACACGTTCTGAAGCCCGACGTGTGCCCGGAACTCATTTTCTAGCATTCACGCATATTCACGCTTTCTACAATGGATGAAACAAGGGTTGATGTATAGGGTAAATTATTGTTCAACTTGGGTGGAACCGGACGCCGGTATAATTCATAAACTGTACTCTCCATCAGTGAAACAAGTAACTGTAAAAGTGTGGCAGGAATCCATTGGGAAGGACTATCATCAAGCGACGGTCATAATTCATTCGTTATTTAACCTTGTGAGGGTCCCGATTATCACGACAGATAACTTGTGACTAAACAAGAAGAATACTACCCAATCTCAAGCTCTGACAATAACTATAAATGGGGAGATGTGATAAAAAGTGAGAACTGGCAACGATGGAAGATAGAACGGGAGACACTGACCATATTTGGGATCCCGTTAGAAATGGAATAGACGTGCCCGCAGTTTGGGCACGTCATCGAACCTTCGTCTACGTGAATCTAGGAAACGCGTCGTGAGGGAGAAGAGAAACGAGATGATTGACGGACCTCGAGAAGTACATGGTGCAACTGCTTCAAAAGGTCCTCATCAAGCATCTCTGGTCGCTCCAGGGGAAGCGACGTTTCTCCGATCTTGTTTTAAAAAAGCATCATGGCATTAGTTTGTTTCGATATGGAACGAAAGATGACTAGCCGGTTACCTCGCGCGAGGCCTGGATGAGGGCGTCCCATTCGATTCTAGGGAGAAAACCGCGAAGAAAGTCCGGGTTGAAGTCGGCTTCTCGTAGAGCGAGCTTTACATTCGTAAGCTTGAGTGGGAAATTGTTAGTACTGCAGCCTTTGACGTGACACGCAAGGAGATTATGGGTGAGCAGCCGGACCATGGCAGGCAGGAAGGGGGAAAGATGGGCCGGGCCGTTTTCGGGCCGAGGGGTGGAAAAATCTGCCTGCGAGAGTCCCCGGCCCGATCCGACCGACCTCAGAAACTGGGTAGCGGGCACTATTAAATTATAGGCCCTTTCCCTGGTGTGCAAACCCTCCGAGAAGGCTGTTTCGATCGACAGGTCTTTAAACCATGCTTCTGCCCCTCCCTGCACCAAAAATCTCCCAAAAATAAGGTTAAGTTGCTTTAAAAAAATGCCAAATGTTATTATGACGATCCGTGAGTCGGCGACTGTACCGGCGTATCTAGGTGGCGAACTGTGCAAAGTAGCAAAATGGCGGAATTCAAACGCCTCATAATATGATAGCCGCCATTGGCAGCAGGTAAGCTATCAATCAACAATGTGTTTCTCGAACATCTTCTCGCTGATCAAAGTCCCATGATCACTTTGAAGGAGTGCTACCGTGACTAGTAGGCTATATCATTGGCATCACGTACTCACATCCCGCGGCGAATGTTCTGAAGACTCCGCATTTTGTCCGCTCATTCACATCAGAGAATGTTACCTCTTGCGATTTCAATCACCGACTGCCTGTGAATTGAATCATGGGACCTGTCCCGCCATTTGTTGGGCTTGGCATAACTTAGGTTGTACAGGAGCGCCCTTGAAACCCGATTGTCAATTTTTTGATAGAACCTCATGGACGCGTCCCTTAGTTCCCATTCAAAATGGCATATTAACGATGCGTCTGCCAGTGCTAAGAATCGTCGCCCCCAATCCCCGACAGACTCATTCCCATCCTCTTCTCTAACATCCTAACTCTTGGGGCAATTCCTGTCTTCGCTTGGAACAACCGGTAGACCAGGACCAATGCCCGAGATGACCTTCGACGGTTCTCCCATGACCTCGGGAAGAGATGTCCTTGAGAACAAATCCTCTGATTCTACAGCCTCCCTCCCCAATGAGAAGAAATGCGTTCTCCACAGCGATGTGGAGGTTAACGACGTTGACCACACGCCGCCGACAAGGTCGTGGTTCTCCCGAAACCGTGGCCTCGTGCGCCGCGTGAAGCTCTGTGCCTTCGCCGTCCTCATCCTGGCATGGTGGATCTCGGCCACCGTCCTCCCCGCGACGCGCCACAGGTGGATCGTGCAAACATTCTTGGCATGGTCGTTCATCGCCATCATCGCTTTCCGGTTCATCCCCAACTCGGTCGTCACGCGTCCCGTCGAGGCGGTGTGGGTTCCCCTGGTCCAAAGGCCCTTCTTCACCTTTCCAAAATATGCCCGTTACGGCCTTGGCTGGCTCGCACTCATTGCGATCGTCATGGGCTCCGCGTTTGGTTTCAAGCTTGAAAATGTAGGCTTGTCGCTAATTATTCTGACACGTTATGTATGGTTCTCCACTGGCTGATCCACATGTTTTGCCAGGGCACCAACTATGGTGACCGCGCGATCTCCGTGCTCGGCCTGTTTGTTTTCCAATTTGGCTTTTGGGTGACGTCAAGTCAAAGGTCTCACATCCAATGGCAAACTGTCATAGTTGGCTTGTTCATACAACAAGTCACCGCGCTCTTCGTGCTGAAGACTGGTGCTGGCTTCCACATCTTCAGGTGGCTTGCAACTCTCGCATCCGATTTATCGAGCCAGGGTCTCGTCGGTGCTGTATTTTTCTTCGATCAAGATACCGTTGAAACGAAGCACTGGTCCTTCGTCAATGTCGTACGTGCCCCACAAGCTGGAAATGAAAGGAGATAACGACGTGTTGTTCTCGCCCGATGCAATAGCTCCCTACCATCATTTTCTTCATCGCATTTGTGCAAATGTTTTATTATCTTGGTGTGATACAGTGGATCCTCAAGCATTTTGCTTGGTTCTTCTTCAAGACTATGAACATATCTGGCGCCGAGGCTGTTGTTGCTGCCGCATCGCCGTTCGTCGGTCTAGGTGAATCGGCTTGCTTGGTGAGACCATACGTCGATATTATGACTGAGTCGGAAATTCATCTCGTCATGACATCCGGTAAGCCTTCCATACTCCAAGAATTATGTTGCCATTAGAGTTCTAACTATGAAACCATCCAAGGATTCGCCACAATTGCCGGTTCCGTAATGAGCGTATACATCAATTTAGGCGTTCCCGCTCAGAACCTTATCACAGCCTCTATGATGAGTATTCCTGCTTCCATCTCCATCAGCAAGCTTCGGGTTCCCGAATTGGACGAGCCTGTGACACGAGGCCGGGTTGTCGTCGATCTCGGGGAGAAGGATGACAAGAACGCTCCCGTAAATGTACTGCATGCTTTCTCCAAGGGTGCCGTTCTCGGACTCGTACTGGTGGGCCAAATCCTCTGCAATATACTCACGGTTTTGTCACTCGTTGCGGCCGTCAATGGCCTGCTCACCTGGATCGGTCGTGGGTTCGGCATCCACCACCTCACCCTGCAGCTCGCCCTACGCTACGTTTTCTGTCCTATAACTTTCTTCCTCGGTACGTGACACGCCTCACTCCACTCACTGCCCTTCTCCCCACATCTGACCACGATGCGCTTTGTATCTTTCAGGCGTGCCCCGCTCGGAGATCCTGAGGGTTTCGGAGCTCTTCGCGACAAAACTGATTGAGAACGAATTCCTGGCGTACGTTCAACTGCAGGGATTGATGGCATCGTCGGAACCCCTGTCGAAGCGTGGGTTCACGATCGCGTCTTACGCGCTGTGTGGCTTTGGGAACCTCAGCGCGCTTGGCATGCAGATAGGCATGCTATCGGCCCTCGCGCCGTCGCGTGCTCGTCTCATTGCCCGAATCGGCCCCAGCGCTGTGATCTGTGGTTTTCTCTCGACGTTACAAGCTGCTGGTATTGCGTGCGTTGCTTTGATAATATCCATTCTACCTGTTGATTCATGAGTGCTGATATGATCTTTTTCCCCTGCTTGTTCTTTTGCTATTTTTCAGTGGCATGCTCGTGTGATGAGGGCTACTTTAGTGACTCGGAACGGTAGTGATTGTGTGATATGTGTTGACGTAGTATATGGCAATGTAGTAAAACGTAAATTTGTGCCATTGGTTACTCTTCTCGACCTCCAAATGCTCGACGATCCAGAGAGATGGCCGATCAACAATTACCTGCTTGTTCCTATGGGCGCAACAGTTACTCACAATGTCCCAGAATTATCGCCGCAATCTTGGTATCTTGCAATCGCGGTGCGGATAAGTTGAGAAAGTGACAGGAAAAAACGACGTAATAAGTCCATGATGGCTAACAGTTTCCTGTTGCATATCCATGTCACAGCTTCTTATTGTTGGGGATGACTACGCTGGGACTCGGAGCAGACAGTGAGCCGGTGAGCGCTGGCGACCCTGAGCGCTGAGCCCGCCCGTGTTCACGTGTTCACTGTTCACACGCACGCAACATCAGTAAGCCAACATATCCGGACCGCGAACCTTCTTCCTTCCCCTTCCACCAAATTTTCGTCACGTAAGGGTCAGTATTCCGAGTCACTTCCTCCTAACTTATTGCTTGCATGGCGTCAATAGAAAGCGAATACATTCTACGAATGTTATGAAATCTTCATGTTCTGTTGGGGCTGCTGTGTCCGTCTTAGTACAGGTTGCTGCCAGTGCATCAGTACCATGCTCGACGAGTAAACGGGCGAGTTCCAGATTTCCTACTACTGATCCTGATGCCCAACGGAATGGAGTTGACCCGTCCTTGGCCTGCATTAACAAGAGATAGCGCGGGGAGTCAGCGAAACAAATAAACGCAAAAGCAATGTCGTTCACGTCGCGAGATGTTACTCTCTCTGATTCACTCATCATCAAATCAAACATCAAAGAATCCACTCCGTCCTGTTACCCACCCACATTTCGTGGATAGCGCGCGAGTCAGTGAAATAAATAGCCGCAAATAAAGCAATGTCGTTCACGCCGCGAGATGTTACTCTCTCAGGCTATGATTCACTCATCATCAAATCAAACATCAAAGGATTCACTCCGTCCTATTACCTACCCACATTTCGCCGGCGCGCCGAGTTGATGGGATTGTCCGAGCGCGCGCATCTTCCAGACCAGATATCTTCGGCACTGGTGCTCTAAAGTCTGACGGCATCGGCCAGATGAGGTGTGAGATACCCCATTCTCTTGATCATTGACCGTAGTCCACCTGCCAATTCATCCACACGCACCGAGGCTGCTTATACATCTCTATTTCTATTTCTAAGCAGTTTGGCCTACTATATATTGACCTATATCTCAGCTCCACCTTCGCCCTTGTACAACAAGAAGCAGTGACTCTCGGGCATACCATGGCATACAACACAACCAAACTAGGTGATGTAGTCGTCGCGAAAATTGCGGTACGTCATGTATTCAACTATTGGTTCCTCTCCCCCCTCTCAACAATTCTACATACGTCGGCTCGCTCGGCAATGACAGCATGGCCTCATGATGATGACCTGGAAGCCGACACCTGTCCCAGATGAACCAGCGTTCGCGGCGATCAAGGCAGGTATCGACGCCCTGCCTCCGGGCGTCAAGATGATCCTCAACAGCGGTGGGTGTGCCTTCCCCGCTCCATCCTGCGCCCTGTTCTTTACTTACCTCCTTGTTTTTTTTTCAGGCGAGTTCTACGGGCAAGGCGCGACCACAACAAACCTCGAGTTGGTCGCGCGCTTCTTCGAGAAGTACCCCGAGTACGCCGACCGCACGTTCCTCTCCGTCAAGGGTGGGACTCTCCCCGGCCGACTAAATCCCGATGGGAGCAAGGAAAACCTGCGCAGGAGCGTCGATACTATCCTCAAGGCCCTCCGCGGGACAAAGAAGCTCGATCTGTTCGAGCCCGCGAGGCGCGACCCGAATTACGAGATCGAGCACTACGCCGAAGTGCTCAATGAATTGGTGAAGGAGGGAAAGTTCGACTACATCGGTCTGTCGGAAGTCGGCGCAGAGACTATCCGCCGAGCACACAAGGTACGTATTAATCATCCATCCAGAAGCGTATGAGTGCTCATACGGGCGAGTTAGGTTATGCCCGTCGCAGCGGTCGAGATCGAAGTAAGCCTTCAAGCTTATGAGCAGCAGACGAAAGATGGTAAGCATTAACGCTCTTTTTTTCTCTCCATTTTCGGGAAGCTCATGCATATCCGTGACTCAGTGATCACCACCTGCAAAGAACTTGGCATTGCTGTCGTCGCCTACTCGTGAGCACTTCCCTTTCTACCATCATCCCCTTCTGACCCCAAAACAGCCCACTCGGTCGTGGATTGCTCACCGGTCAGATCAAGAGCCTGAATGACTTCGAAGAGGGCGCACACACAGCCGTTTCCATGACGATGTACGGCCAACCCTCCTTCGCTTTCCCATGTCCCTGCTAACATCACTATCGGACCCCAGAACATCGGACATAACCTTCAGCTCGTGGACAGCTTGTCAGCCATAGCAAATCGTAAGGGTATCACAGTTGCGCAATTGTGCATCGCGTGGGTCGGTGCGCTCGGTGACCTCGTCATCCCACTTCCCGGATCCTCGTGAGTTCTCTTTTCCTTTCACCCCGCACCTCCGTTCGTCGATTTCCCTGTCACTGATCGTGAACACCCGTCGCGCCCGTCCCAGGAACGCAAAGCGTACATTGGAGAACCTGTCCGCAGGGGACGTGGAGCTGTATTCGGAAGACTTGGCAGAGATTGCACAGCTGATGGAGAAGTACCCACGGAAGGGCGCACGATATGTAGATTTTCTCACGGAGGAGCAGTTGCATCTCTGGGGCTAAGTTTGAGATTCAGAAGAGAGAAATGAAAGGGTTTACGGTACGTTGTACGAATTGTCGACTCATTCGGAGTCCCTCTCTTATTGGGTCTGTGTTCCGAACATGACTGATTTGCACTACCCATGAACGCCGTTCCATATACCCCGCCTCATCCGCACTTATTGGTTCTGAGATCTGAGGTTTCAATCGCCTGGCCATCATAACAACATGTTAGTGCCACGGTGGGGTACATGCCAGCGCACGTAGTCATCTCGAGAGGACGACTTGGTTCGCTCGGGCGTTGATCGGCATTTTCATGCTGTGGTGTCTCCCTGTGCCCTAACGTGTTCCATCCTGGTCCATCGGGTCCTTCACTTGTTTCATGTCGAGATGGTGAGTCCTTCCTCCCACCCGAAAAAGCCATTATCCCCTCCTTTTCGTTAATTTTTGGCCGCCTGGCCTCCACAGGGTGCAGCAAAAAGTCATTACCACAAATGGGGAATCGATCCCATGCCGCTTGCTTTCAAGGCAAGCCCGCTTACTTGCTTTCAAGGCAAGTGGGATCGAACCTGTGCCACTTGCTTTCAAGGCAAGTGTCATGTCCACTGCACCAGTGATGCTACACTATACCACTAGAAGGTCTCAGATGTGAATCGAAAGTTGGATGAGAGTAAATCCTCCGTATCTCTCCGAGCACAGCATATCGACTCATGAAGAAATTTCCATCGCATTCTATATATAGCTGTTCTGCAACTGTGCGATATCAAGTCAAACGAATCAGAATTGCAACTAGACAAATATGATCAGAGCAATTTGTATGTTTAACCACATTGATCGATGAAGGATTACTGAGTTTGGAAACGAAATACTATTGTATGTACGGCGGCAGCAAGAGGAATCGATGTCGACCCCAGGGGAAGGTACACCATGGGATTGGCCAACGGCGCAGTGGATCTGCAATGCCTTGGGCCACTACGCCCGGGTCTGGGTACAAGTATAAGGTTGAGCACCCGCACACAACACTACGTGTGGGATGGGTTGAACCTACACCTCTGGCCTCGAGTCCAACTAGCGTGATCAGGTCCAATCGTGTCTCATGATTCCAGGCTAATTTCCAGCAGACGGGCGAGATCGAGAGTGACTGGGGTGGTGTTGTAAGGGTAGTCTCTGCAGGGAGGAGGACAGGTGGCTTTCTCTCAATCGCACAGTTGATCCAGTAAATCAGGACATATCTATATGGGGAAGACATGTTAAGTCCTTTTGGGATACGTAGATTTCGAACGTGACTCGACGATACCAGTGGGAGCGCCCAATGTCGTCACCAAACTCGAGTCATCAAGGAGGTTTTGAAGGAACTGTACTCGAAGCGTAACCACTCCCCCTTCCCCACTTTCTCAAAAACCATTGCTTTCGGTGTCGTCAAATCTGGGCAAGATGTCCTCTCCTCAGCAACCATCCGACACGACTGAAAGGTACAGTACTCTATCCAATGCGATCGTCCTCCGAAGCTCGAAGATCTGATCTGGGTTCCTCGATCCGTAGCACAGTGCCAGTGGACCCCCCACCCCCAACCACACCCCCAACCACGCCCCCAACCACACCCCCAACCACGCCCCCAACCACCTCGCCCGACCTGTTCGTCCACCCCTTCAGCATCCCTTCCGCCATACTCACTGACCCGGACCTTAGTCCTAACACCTCCGTTCCCGAGTCGTACGTCGACCAGACTCCTCATGCTGACTAACCACCTTTATGCGTCTTCCAGCCCATTCTCCCCCAAGGGCCCACCTGCTCGGCCTGCTGTTGGTGCCAGTAACAAACCTCGTCCCAAGCCGAAACCCTCCAAGCCCCCCAAGTAGGCATCCTAGCGTCGGAGTGCTTTTTCTAGTTGGTATGCATTCCCCCTCTTAAGATATCCGGATAACATTCAGCCAAGGTGTTATTCCTTGTCGTCGAGTTTTCACGGAAAATGCTGAGAGCGTGGTGTTCTTTCGTACTTGCCCCGTACACGTGAACGCCTTCTGTGTCATAGGCTAGAGGGCTACTGTATTATGTAGGAATGCTATCGGCGAAGTTAATTCTCAAGGGGCTTACCTATAACTGTCACCGACTTGTACAGCACATAACCACCGAAATCGCTGAACGATTTGTAGATTCGTTTGGCTTTATATCGCAGTCTCAGAGCAGTTCTATATAGAATGCGATGGAATTTTTTTCATGAGTCGATATGCTGTGCTTGGAGAGATACAAAGCATTTACTCTCATCCAACTTTCGATACACAATTGAGACCCTCCCGTAGTGTGGTGTAGCACCACTGGTGCAGTGGACATGACACTTGCCTTGAAAGCAAGTGGCACGGGATCGATCCCACTTGCCTCGAAAGCAAGTAAGTGGGCTTGCCTTGAAAGCAAGCAGCACGGGATCGATTCCCATTTGTGGTAATGACTTTTTGCTGCACCCTGTGGGGGCCAGGCGGCTAAATATTAACGAAAAGGAAAGGATAATGGCTTTTTCGGGTGGGAGGAAGGACTTATCATCTCGACATGAAACAACTGAAGGACCCGATGGACCAGGATGGAACACTTTAGGGCACAGGGAAACACCCCAGCAGGAAAATGCCGATCAACGCCCGAGCGAACTGAGTCGCCCTCTCACTGTCGGCCACCTGAGGTGGCTACGTGCACTCGCATAGTACGCCATCAAGAAGTTCATACAAGCCAAGACTGTAGATTCTCCCGACATCAGGAGACTGGTATATATGAGGGGTGAATCCCCGATTGTCATTCTCGCAACCCTTCCGGGAGATTGCATTGCGAAACGCCTTCAGAGTCAGCAAGGCTAGGCATTGATTGCATGGCATCAAGCTGCCGTCTTTAGACAGGCGAGCTTTGCCATCACAAGGGTTCTTTCCAATAGCATGAACGGACTTCCTGATGTGATCATTTGACCATGAGTGTGTCTGTAATTGCTTCTGGCGCACGATATCTTTCTTTTCTTGGCTGAGGTTCTTGAAATCGTTCGCGAAGAGTTCCTTGGCAATATACTGGATGTCATCACCACCAGCACTGTTTACAGGAGTACGTTTCATGTACTGTGCAATCCGAGCGTCATCCTTCTCAGTGATGCCAAGGCAAGGAAGGTTGGTGCATGACGGAGGAGAGGATGCTGAGGGAATGGAGGGCAATGGCGTCTGTGCGTTCATCGGGCGTACACGAACACCATAGCTGTCAAGGGTCCTCATCCCACCAGATGCCGCTGAGTAAGAGCAGGATTTGACGTGTGATTTGAACCGTTCAACATCGTATGGGAGTGACATGATAATCCACGATCCACAGTGAGAGTGTTTCACATGGCGTACAAAGCGTGGATCGTCAAGGACCTCAAAGCAAGGATCTAGCTCTGCAAGTTTAGCCTTGTATGCCGCCCACTTCTTGGTGTCCGGAACCCAAGTTCCATCGTCGATTTGCTCCAGGACTCTACGTTTCCAGATTGCCTGCTTGCTCATACCAACTGATGCGTCTTTTTTGGCCCGCTTACATGCCCCATCTTTGGTAGATGGAAATGCCAGTGAGCGCGATCGCTTTGCCTTAGTAGGGACACACATGCCAACATCAGGGAAACGTGAAGCATTTATTTCTGTATGGGAATGATCGGAATTGGATGTGCTTATGGTTGGCGGCAGTGCAGGAGTGATGTCATGTGTGACCCGCAATGGGGAGGGGAGAGGAGCCCTAGAGATCGCAGTTGGGGATGTGTGGAAGGCGTTGCATGAAACCTGCGATGGGGAAGACTCGGAGACAGGGGAGACAGGGATCGTGGTTGGAAGATGCATGGCATCTGTCATAGATAGCTGTTCGTTTTATGAGTGTTTGGTAAGGGTGCATAGACGGAGCAGAGACACTTACACTGGACTTCCAGCTCGCTGAGAATTCCATAATATCAAGAAATTCCTCGATGCGAAGGGTCTCTCGACGTGGTAAGGTCCAAAGGTTGTCCCCAAAGAGATGGTGCTTCAAGGTATTTACAGCAATGATGCCGCACGAATAACTATCTGATTGACATGCACAGGAAAGGCTTTGAAGCGGGAGGAATTGCGTGTGAGGGAGAAAAAGTGATAGCCATGCTCTCAGTCGGCCCTCACTGGCAGCGGGCATGGCATGCCCCAAAGAGTCTCCCCATTGTATTGTCCTGGCTTGGGAATCGATGAGCAAACATGCCCAATGATTTTCGGGTGAGTAGGCGACTGCTCCAATACGAATTCCTGAGGCAGCACATTTAATTTTGTCACCAAGCCTGATAACAGACTTTGGGGCGTTTCGGGAGTAATCGGGTGTGATATGTGTCGCTGAAAGCAGTGGGGAGTTGAGAACATGTGAAACGAAGTCGGGTGAGGCGATTTCTATGCAAGGACCTGCATAAGAAAGGACATCATGGCGAAGATGTCTAGTGACGGCAAGCATGGTATGGATGTGGGAATCAGATAGCCATTTTTTGGATAAGAATGTTGCCATCTCCGTGGTTGTGAGACCAGACCCAAGGCCCTTGATATAATCCTTCCAAGGGACATGACACAAGAGTGACTTGATACGTGTGGTGTAGTTCTCCGGAATGGTGTGATCCTCTTCCTCCATCCAACGCAGCGCATCGATCCATGCTTTTTTTGCAGTGTCGATCTCAAGAATATAGGCCCATGTCCCAATGGCATCAAAGGGAAGGAAGACGTCTCTCCTATCCCAGTGTTGTATTGAGACCTTCCCATCAAGCATTGCTTGACCAGCCAATGCTCGCAGCTGTATGAGGAAATCACGTGTGGGAGCCGTGATTTGACAACACTCCAACGATGAGTGTGTGGCCGCATAAAACGTGAATAATGTATCGGGAGTTATGCCAAGGATGGTACTTGTGATCCGGGGCGTAGGGAACTCAAGAAGTTGGAGGACAGGGAGAGAAGTGGAGGGCAAAAGCTCCGACACAGAGGGTAGAGGAGAGGTGCGCTGACAGAGCTCGTTAGAGACGTAGTTGGGCACATTATGATATTCCTTTTGCTTCCCAATCCAGAGACTGAGGTCTCCTACCTCATGGGTAGTAAGATCCTCAATCGTGATTGTATCCCGGTGAAGAGGATGCACAGACATGACGGCAAAGTGATCACAAGTTCGATGAGTCTCTGATGCTAGGTCTGAGAGTATTTACGGTTCGCAGCCCAGAAGCTGGACCATTAAATAGTATTTCGGGATGCACATGTGGATCAATGACTGTCAACGGTCGTGGAAGGAATATAGGAGTAATATAGGCAGTGGCAGCGTGCACAAAGTGTACACAATCGCAATTGACACACACATAACAACTGCACAAAGGCATCACTTGTGGTGGAGGTTTTGCGATTGTGTCATGTAGCAGTGTGGTCTTCCATGGGTGGACCGGGACCCAACCTATTGTGACGAGCGGCGACAGGAAGCACTGGGTGGTTTCAAGGGTGGACTCCGGACCCCAACCTCACACCGAAAAAAGTGGCATAGGTGGACGGACCTTATCCGGGACCCAACCCTCCTTCCATAAAAGGTATAAGAAGGGGTGGACCGGACTCCAACCCTCCGCCCTTATCGGGGGCCCTTTGAGCACGTGATGCGACAGACCATTTCTATCACGTGCCTCAACAGTTGGAGTTGTGTTGTGAATTGGGCGGACTTTGGACCCGCGGCGGAATAATCACTGTGACGATACCTCTCAGGCCTCAGGCTACGTATAAATCCACGACCGGTGTGAAACCTACAACGGCAAAAGGACAACCCATGGTTGAATCTAATTCTCCTCTTTATCTTCCTATCAGCCAAGTGGCTCCATAACAAACGATCATGTTCCATCTCATAGACATCTGGCACACGGCGGTCCACCGCGTGAGTCTACTCGTAAAACTATAGTTATAATATTTATATCTACATTCCAGGGAGCGGATTGCATGTATAGTGTCTTGCCTCCATTGATGATGCTGCCTTTATACGTCCCGCTTGAAGCGTCGCGAAACAAGGAAAACGTCGCATTTTTGTAGGCTGGGAGTTCTGTCGGCAGAGAGAGGCCCGTGGAACCACTTCACTGAGCTGGGCCACACTTGATCAATGATATACGAATGATACATTGTGCACCACTTGCACACAGGGAGCGGCCAGCGATGACGGATCACCAGATATAAGCAAAAAAAACCGAAAGTAAGCACCTTCTAATTGATTGACCAGTGATCTCCCCAAAGTCTCGTAGGCGGGCGTCGGATAATCACCCATTTCAACAAGGGCCATTTGTGAATGATCAATGTTTGATTGTATACAGCTTGTCTATTGGGCAATCGACGTTTACTGATAATTGGCACACTCACCAAGCCATCATGTATCAGGGGTTCCGGAGGGCCGGAGTCAATAAGAGGTGGTGTTGTGAGGGATGTGGTCATCTTGGTAACGGCGTGTGTGAACTGGAGACACGAACCACACAGGTGATAAGGATCGATCAGACATTCAACTGTCCGATTTAAGGCTGCTGTTATTACCCTCAGTCAGCGGTCAATTTACTGAATTGCGACTAAGTGCATTAGTCACAACAAGTCGTTCCCATTCGGTCCCTGATATTCCCAGAGGACGGGCGTCAGTATAATATATATCCGACAGATGATGCATGATGGATTTGTAGTCCACCTCCGACTGGGATTATCATCCACTCGCGCTTACGCTGCTTATACATCTCTATCGCCTAAGCAGCTTGACCTCCCATCATGATCATGATATATCAGCCCGTGCTTCAACTTCAACTTCACCCCTGCACAAGAGTTCGGTCACAGAATCAAGCATATCATGGCACAAACCACGGCTAGACTCGGCGGATCGGCCTCTGACATTGTCATCGGCAAAGTCGCAGTAAGTCATGGAATCAAATTGACGGCCTCCGAGTCGTGCCTTCATTTTCGTTTTTCGTGATCTGCTCACTGCGAGTCGCTTGTCGTCTACAGCATGGGCTCATGATGATGACCTGGAAGCCGACACCCGTCCCAGACGAACAGGCTTTCGCGGCAATAAAGGCGGGCATCGACTCCCTGCCTCCAGGCGCAAAGATGTACTTCAACAGCGGTCAGCTCATGCATTTCGAAATCGCACCGGGACATCCAACCTCACGTGCCTACACTTTTCGTTGCTATTTTTCACTGCAGGCGAATACTATGGAGCAGGCCTGACCACAGCAAACCTCGAGCTGATTTCACGCTTCTTCGAGAAGTACCCCGAATACGCCGACCGCTCATTCCTCTCCGTAAAGGGCAGCTCAGTTCCCGGCAAGCTGGATATTGACGGGAGTAGGGAGAACTTGCGGAGGAGCGTCGATACCATCCTCAAGGCCCTGCGGGGGAAGAAGAAGCTCGACCTGTTCGAGCCCGCGAGGCGCGACTCGAGATATGAGATGGAGCACTATGCAGAAGTGCTCAATGAGATGATCAAGGAGGGAAAGTTTGACTACATCGGACTGTCGGAGGTTGGCGCAGAGACTATACGTCGTGCACACAAGGTAAGCCACGAGTTGCCATGCCAGTGCTTACCAGTTGCTTATGCGTGCGAATTAGGTAATGCCCGTCGCGGCGGTCGAGATCGAAGTGAGCCTTCAAGCGTACGAGCAAGAAACAAAAGATGGTGAGCATCGGCATTCCTTTTATCTCCACGACCACGGAGCTCATGCACATCCATGGCTCAGTGATTGCCACCTGTAAAGAACTCGGCATTGCCATCATGGCATACTCGTGAGGACTTTCGCCTCTATCTCCGCCATTACCTCCTTCTGAACCCAAACAGCCCACTCGGCCGTGGATTACTCACGGGGCAGATCAAGAGCCTCAACGACTTTGAAGAAGGCGATTTTAGGCGCGGATTCAGCCGTTTCCAGGACGATGTGGGTCATGCTTCTTGCGCTCGCGCTCGCGCTGCTCCTGCTGACGTAGACACCGGTCTACCCAGAACATCGGACATAACCTCCAGCTCGTGGACGGTTTAACTGTCATAGCGAATCGGAAAGGCATCACCCCCGCTCAGGTGTGTATCGCGTGGGTTCGCTCGCTCGG
>Ga0307510_10003352_pt1 | contig 18659 bp, 20 predicted proteins | sample 12_EM_MG_FD_207224 | JGI IMG/M metagenome (GOLD analysis project Ga0307510, IMG submission 207224) | Populus trichocarpa ectomycorrhiza microbial communities from riparian zone in the Pacific Northwest, United States - 12_EM | ecosystem: Host-associated > Plants > Roots > Unclassified | place...
AAAGTCCTTCCGTTGCACCCTCGGTTGGCCATCCGAATTCGGATGGGATGAACAATTTGACACCAGCTTCCTTCGCGGCTTCGGCAATTCCTACTTGCGATCCAAGAGCCACGGATGAGATGGTCGAGATGACAACGTCGATGCCGGCGAGGGCAACCTTGATAGACTCTTTGTCCGAGTAGTCAACTGGGATCACCTTGACATCGTCGTCAATGGTGGTCTTGGATCCCTGAAGTAGTTGCCAGTGGTAAGTCCACGGTATATAGTCCACAGTCACGGAAATAGTAAACGTACCTGGCGAGTGAGGACGATGACTTGATTTATTGTCCCTGCCGCCTTATCTTTCGAGAGCTGTCGGACAATGAAGCTACCTGTGACGCCGGCACCAACGATGGCAAAGTTCTTGTAACCAGACATGCTTTGGTTGGGATGAGAGATACAATGAAATGCTGAGGCGGTTATGTCTATTCATCCCCTTTTCATCATAGGAGCTATCCCACTTCAGAGTTAAAAATGTTTCCATCGTCCATCGATTTGGTTGTAACTGGTAGGGATTGGGATTGGTGTTCCGATGTACTAGGGTAAGTTCTGGAACCGGCCAACAGTGGTAGGCACTATCAGTGGCACATGTACAATACTATTGTTGCAGTTGTAGTGGTCAGATAACTAATGCTGCCACATCCTCATCCTTTTCACCTTAAATACTGCCATACATGTTTGTTATATGTGATTCCAGCACCCAAAATCTTTTTTTGCAGACAAGAAACCAATTATTTGAGGTTTCCTGTGTTTTTTGGAGGTCGTCCCTCCATGTCATTTTTGGAACCCCGCGTTGCCACATTTTAAAACGCTAGTGGCTACGAATAATGAAACATGTGACATGTGCCTGACCTGCAACAACACAATAGTAGAAGGATGTTAAGGTGACCTCATGTTGTTGGAGTGTCCAGTGAGTGTCCCCGTAGCTTGGTACTAGGATAGCCGTAGTAGGGACAGTAGGATAAAAAGAGACTCAAGCTGTCCCTAAGACGGCAAGTTGAGTCTTTGTCGCAATCCTATTCCTTTCCCTCTCCGGCCCTCTAAAGGCAACTGAGGGTGTACAACACTTGTACAACTCGCTATTTCGTCTTCAACTCAGCACTAGGGACTGCACCCACACAAGTTCCACTCAACTCAATCTCACTGAGTCTATTGTGTTACCCTCTTACGCGGCGGTGACATCGGTTGATTGGGAGATTGCGATATCGGTGCTTCGGCTTCGGGATTCAATGAATTTGACATCCGACAGGAGAGTCACCGTGGAAATGGTTCTACACCTGTAAACTCGAGCTGTGGGTGTTGTAAATAAAGTTGGGCAGTAGATGTTGTAACTTGTAGATTGCGGGAGCGCATGAGTATTCATTTCATGGTGCTCAGGGGCGCTGAGACTACACCGACCACCGTGTGGTTTTTAAGGCTCCAGACTGGGGGATGACAGCGATGGAGGCCCGCCGACTGTATAAGATGCAAATTGTGTTTGAACGTGATGACTACTGTAGTGACGAGTTGGCCCAGCCGTTGCAAAACCAACAAGTGAAAGGCACGTGCTCAACAAGTTGCGCGGCACGCGAATGGGCCGACCCGGGACATAACAGTGGAGTAGCGAACCCGCAACCGAGAACTGTTGTCTTCCCCTCTTCACCATCTCTGCCCTCGAAAGACTTAAACATCTTGTACGGCACACCCTCGATCTTCAGCATGCCACAAGAAAATCCCCGCGCCATCTTCGCCAACCGTGCTATCCTCGCCACCCTCATCTCTATCACCATACCCTTGCACCCCTCCTCGAATTTTCTCCCACTGCCACGAGCAGTGTAGCAGCCAGCATCCGCCGTCGGCTTTGTGCCGCGCATGCTTCGATACATGTTTCGAAGGCGTGAGCTGTGCAACTTGAAGGGGGCCGTGACGTAGCTCATATACGTCTCAAGTTCCGTCTGTCTGCCAGACATTTCCTTTATACGACATCTGAAGTCATCGCCAGAGGGCCCGTGGTTCACCTTGTGATTATCGAGTGCTGATCTAGTAGTATGGGCGACAAACGGGGTAAGTCTGGGTTCCAATCCCAACGTCTTCGACACGTTCGTCAGCCCTTATCTTCCGACATTTGGCCACTCTCCATGAACTCGACAAACGCGCTTTCTATATTCAAACCCTGGCAAGGACAAGATTTGACTACGAATTGTCGAAGCAAACGGGATGACCTCAAAGAATCAACCGTCGGGCACTCTGCGACGGCGTTCCGGATTTGACGTATACGACACCCTTCCTGGACTGCTGCGCAAGCTCCGTACATTGTGGAACGAAATGGCTCCAGATTCCCAGAATGGTGGGCAAACTCAGCCGTACCACCCAAGCTCTCCCCTGCATTCGGCCGCGTATTTCGGCGTATCCTTGTCGCCCTACACGGAGACCCTGATTCTGTCTCGATTGTGCCTTCCAATTCTATGTCGAGTTTCGAGGACGATATTTCCAGTCATCCATTACCATATTCATTATGCACTATCGCCGACCATCGGTTGACGAGTTACACCCAGTAGAAGCGCCGTCGCTTGGTCATCAAGTCTCCCATACCGCCTCTCGGGTGTATGCCAGTAATCCTACCACGCCCCTCGACTCGACCACGGCCAATGCAAAACAAGGGTACTGCTAATTACCCCATCTATGATATCCCATCGAGAGTGGGCCCGAACCCACAACTACCCTAACTGCACCTCAGCTACGACACCCACCCCCGAACTAGCCTACGCTGCTTTTTCTAGTGGTACAGATGCTTCGCAACAAACACACATTGCAAATCACCTCCCTGTCTCTCCTTCCTTGATACGTGGCACATCCATTATACCATCCCAATTCTACGTCTCAGAAATCCACTCCCTACAGACCCGCGATTATCCTCGGCTCGAATCGCATCCAAACGGGACCAATCTTTCCTCCCCCCCTCCAAACTCAGCTACAACGCCTTGTCTTATCGCCCTGCTGCATGAAACTTATGATGCGTCTGATGGCTCCCAGGGCCTTGACAACCCTGCTCCCATGGCTGTCCATTACCCTCATACAATCAACTGCAATCAATTACCGACGTAGCCAAAGAATGTTCTTCCCATTCTCTCGACGCAACACTCCATTTGGTCAAATGAAAGTGAACAGTGGTGGTTCTACGTTCTCCTTATGGTGAGTTATCTATTTCGCGCTATTACTCTGGATCTGTAAGTTTTATATCCGGCGTACCTTCCGGCACATGGGTTTCCCGTGCTTAACACAATATATGACAACATTGCCGCTTACAACGGTGCGTAACTATGTCCTTAGTCACTCAGCGCTCAGCGTAAGGAAATTGCAGAATACTGTAGTCCAAGATAAAAATCTCACCGCGTGTCCGTGAGAGCAGGATGTTTTTTGTCCACGTAGAATGGGTGTCGTGTGTTCCGTTGCGTGCCTGTGGAGTTTGGCAAGACTTTCTCTTAGGATTCTCAGTGTTTTGTGAACTTTTTCTTATGTGAAAGTATAAAGAAAAGACCACACAAGGCGCCGTGTACGAGAATTGGTGTTGAGGCAACTGCAGAAAGGAAATGTGTCTAACATCGGGCTCCTTATGCATGCCCTTCTACCACTATAATACACCTCCCTCCTCTCCCAGAGTTGAGAGTTGAAGAACCTACCTACCGCCCGCGGCTCGGCCCGCTCCTGCCGCTCCAGGTTTCGCATTTCGCACGCGCTCTCCACTCGCGCTTCTTCTAGCCACTCTTTTCGTAGCAGGGACACTTGCGTAGCCCTCGCGCGCCCATCCACCCAGGCACCCTCATTTTGTGTGCGCATGCTCCACGGTCAATTATGTAACTGTTCCTTGCTTACTGTAATTTGGAGTCGTAAGAAAACTTGCTGAGTACAAAAATCTGACAACTCGGGAGAAATCCCACGGTAAAAGCCGAAGAACTGGCTGGGTAGAGGTATTTTGCCACCATCTTTTTTTTTGTACGTACGTGTCCGTGTCCGTGACACCGATGCGACCCAACTTGTCGAACCCCCGGCCATCCTATGCCTCAAGTTTGGGGCTATATTCGACGGTGAATCACTGATTTAGGTATGAGCGATAACTAGCCCATTAATTAAGTGATTATGGCGTGCCTTGTCATCTTTGTCTCACGTCACTATTAACTGTGGTCTCTGCAGAAAACGACATGGATCCAATGGTTTCTAGTTTTGATCTCAAATGGCACGGCAGCACAGTGCCTTGGCTACTGTATGGCTTGGACGACCACCCACCTTTTTGGGTGTGGTATCGGGGGTCCGACACTTGATCTATTGCCTCCGTCCGGTCCATCTTATCTAGGGCATATGGCCGAGGTTGGCCAAGGGCAGGTCGTATTAAATGTTGGTTTGGTGCAATATGATACCTCACTCTCCTTTCCCCGTCATGGCTGCCTTGTTCGACTCTGGGAACATTCCTTCGCCTTCGCCTACTAAGGAGAATATGTTTGATATCGCTCCGATCCTGCCCAGTAATGACCCAGAGAAGATCCAGCCTACAGACCCAAAAATCCTCCAGAGAGTAACCCTTAAGATTGATCTTTACCTCATCCCCATCATTGGCATGTTCAGTGTGTCCTCTCTGCCACTCGACTCACCTGTTATTGTAATGGGCTCACCCCTCGTTTAGATCTTCTGGCATTCCTGGTGAGTGCACTGCTGTCGCAGCTCTGGAATTTTAACAATGAACAAACGTCTGCAGGATAGATCGTGTGTCTCTTCGCAGTTATTTCTCCATTTTTCTCTGACCAAGTCAACAGGAACATCGGCAATGCTCGGGTAGCTGGACTCACAAGAAGCCTCAACATGACACAAAATCAATTCTCGACTGCGATCAGCGTTACTTAGTAGGAAATCTCCGAAGTTCCTAGGACTTCTTGACTGATCATCAGACAGTGTCCCATACGTTATGATGGAGCTTCCCATGAACCTACTCTTGAAACGAATTGGCGCTAATGTGACGCTACCCCTTATGGTCACCCTCTGGGGAATAGCCTGTGCATGCCAAGGTAGCTATTCTCTGCCATTTCCGCCCTTCTTAGTACTCACAACAAATATTAGGCGCTGTACATTCTTATCACGGCCTTCTTGTGTGCCGAGTCTTCCTCGGTACCATCGAGGGTAATATTCATCAGCATGAATCCCCAGAATCCTGCTCAATGCTGATGGCGTACTCCCTTAGGTGGCCTCTTCCCTGGAATCGTGCTTCTCCTTTCCTCTTTTTACAAGCGTCATGCCATGCAGTCCCGCTTTGCCATGATGTTCAGCCTCACCTCTCTCGCTAGCGCCTTTTCCGGTCTTCTGGCATTTGCCATCCAGCATCTAGATGGAAAGCGCGGGATTGCTGGTTGGAAGTGGATCTTTATCATTGTTCGTGTCCTCCTCCTTTCGTCGCATGGTTACCTATCCCCGACCCCTTCTCCTAGGAGGGAGTCTTCACCAGCGCCTTTGGCCTTGCTGTTTTCTATTTCGTCCCTTCTTCACCTAGAGACGTCAAAACTCTCACTGAAGAAGAGAGCGAAGTATATTGCCAAGATCTTGCCGCTGATTGGAGTGGTGACGCTGATACCGATGGCCAATATAAGGAGGAATTCAGTTGGAGTGAAGTCGCTAGCGCATTCATAGATGCGCCGCACGTTCTTTTGCTCGTGCTTCCCTTGTTCCTCAACGGCATAACGGTAAGCTAGCTCCTCTGTCTCTCGTGCAAATATTTGTGAATATCAATTAATGTCTGATAGCTTTATGGTCTTGCCAACTTGTATTTACCCTCGATGTACTTCCCATCGGGCGCATGGACTGACCTATCTGCCGTAGTACACCAACCATCGTTTCCGCGCTTGGATATTCCCCTAGTCGCACACAACTGCTAACGGTACGATTATTCAAACCGGTGAGGGGCCGCGTTCAAGTCGTGTTAACATGTCATTACTAGGTACCTCCGTTCGCTTGCACCTTCGTTTTCAGCATTGTTACCGCCTACTTCTGCGATAAGTACAAGAACCGTGGGTTGACAGCCGTTCTCTGCGGGCTTTTGGCTACGGCAGGTTTCTCCATGTTCCTCGGTACGTGGTTTGATATTCTATATGACCTTTGAAGCAATGATTATTGGTTCACATATTCAGGCTCGAGCGACAAACATACAGACTACGGCGCACTATTTCTCCAGATCCTAGGTAGTTATGGAAGCGCTCCCTGCCTCGCCACGTGGATGGCGAACAACGTACAACCGCATTATCGCCGCGCGACTGCAGTCGCCATTGCCTTTATTGCAACTAACGCCGGCGGCATCGTCTCCCCCTGGTTTTTCACCGATCCTCCGCGATTCCACAAAGCGACCTCCATCAACCTTGCCTTTTCACTTGGCATGGCCGCGTCATGCGTCGGTCTTATCTCCTACTTCCGCATCTGCAACGAGAGGAAGCGCAAGGAGGTACAAAAGCTCCTACAGAAGCACGGACAGGGCACCGAACCCGGGGGGTGGGACTCCCCTGAGGAGCGCCGGCGACTCGGAGACCGTCATCCTCGGTTTGAGTTTACAATGTAGATGACCGGGATTGTGTTATCTGTTATCCGTCTTATGGAATTGTTGCTGTACAAATGTAATCTATTGTGCGGGCCCCCAGAATCACTGGACTTCTTTACATGATGTCCTGAATCCTGATGGCGGACATTGCCGACCACTGTGCGTCTTGCGGACTGATGTTCCCAAGAACCGATAAATGGGGCTGGCTTTGAAGTAGCCCGAACCATGTGGACCTGAGCATAAACGTTTTTGAAGATATAGGATATCACAGCCTTCACTAACACTTGTAACTGCGGACTAGTTCTACGTAGACGGAAGCCCCGTCTTCTACAGCTTCTACTGTGGATGATCGGGGCTGAACAAAGTACGAGGAGCCGCCGTGAGAATAGGGATAATGATTTGTTGGGATCATCAATTGGGTCATTAATTGAACTAATTAAAACGTTAGAGTGACGTGGTCCCTGGCGTCTGTCTGGTCAACCCCACATGCTACACGTTCATTTGTGGATTCAGCGGCTCCGCGCTTCCAATTATACAGTATCGGGTAGCAGACACTTTTCGCTCATCCAATTGGTCGGCGCATAGGCACATTCCGCGTTTAGTCCCCGTCCCATTTGTCATGTCTTTGATCCACAGCTTTCGTTGTGTTTGTGTTTGTGAGAACACTGAGAAGCTGACTTGTCACTTGTGCTGCCGTCACGATTCCAGCTTACTCGTTGAGGGTTACGCGAGTTCGCGCCGAATGAGTAATCAATGATGAAAGATTTAACGTTCAACGACTGAATGAAGTTATATAGCGGTGGTCGAGGAGGGACGGCATTGGCCCTTATCACACATGCCCTATATCAAGACATGTCTGGCTACAAGAACTTCGCCGTTGTCGGAGCCGGCGCTACGGGTAGTTACCTTGTCCATCAATTCTTGAAAGATAAAGCCGCGAGAAAGGTCAATCAAGTCGTCGTCCTCACTCGCCAAGTAAGCCTTTACAACCACGACTGTAGGTCGAAAGTATCGTTCACCAACCTGTATAACAGGGTTCCGAGACAACCATCAATGATTTAGGCGTGAAGGTGATCTCAGTCGACTACTCGAACAAAGGACCTATCAAGGACGCTCTCACTGGTATTGATGTTGTCATCTCGGCTGTCCCACCAACCGCTCTTGGCGTGCAACTACAGTAGGAATCACGGAAGCTGCAAAGGTGGCTGGCGTCAAGTTGTTCGTTCCATCCGAATTCGGAGGCGCGACAGAGGGAGCGACAGAAGGTGTGAAAGCTTCCAAGGCCAGAGTTCAGGACCAGCTGAAGGCCGTGGGCATATCATATACACTCTTTTACACCGGTGCATATGCCGACTTCATTTGGGTGCCGTACGCCTCTGAGTTCGCATCTGTCAAGTATCTAGAGACTGGACACGCGAACCCCCGAGCCGCGGTCTATGTCAGAAACGACGCCACCGCGCCACCCGTATCAGCAGGCATCCCAGCCGGGAGTGGGGGTGGGAGTGGAAAGATTTGATGTGCCAGGGATTCCCTTCCCTTGGTGGTTCCAGCCCATCAATGCATCAATGGTTAATCAACAACACCAGAAGTGATTGTCGAGGTGTATGTTGGTAAAAAACATGAACCCAGACAGGGCTATGGGAAAGTTAGGATGAAAATGCACTGTCAGTACATGGGTGTGTAAATGATGATCACTCACTGCCAGAGGGTTTGCGCGTTGACGTAGCACCGTGATGCGGGCCGCATCCGGTCCGGCCCCCATCCATTCAACAAACAAATAAAACGACTCGGATAGGAAACGCCGCAACCCTCACACTAGTGAACTGTTTATAGAACGGATATACCTTACACGAGTCAGGCAGCATTGATCGTGCAGTCCCTCAGGGATACACGGTATAGTATTCTTTTGGGAGGATGCCCCAATGTACTACGGTGGAACCCCTTCATTTGTTTTGTCACACAACCTGTCGAAGGCAAGACGTATCGTACATGACACGGACGACATCAGACCGTGACATCATCAGACATCATGCATCATGATCGGTGCCCATGAAAGTAACTTCTGGAGCTCCCCCAAAAAAGGCAGACGCGATAGACGCACCCACCTAGAGCCGCAGGTCCGGGATTAACGATAAATGATCAGAAGCAGAAACTCTGGTTTCTGATTAAATTGTTTTTTGTAATGAAGTATTCCCCGGTCCCTTCAAGCTTAAATCTGCGCCCTCAGGGCCCACGTGTAGCGGTGCCATCAATAGCCTCTACAGTATCCGTCCATGTAGGACGAAACGTAAGACTGCTGCTGCTGCTGCTGTGTCAGATTCTGAGACGTAGAACTGAGAGGCTGTGCTGAGGAGATTCACCTGTGGGCGATGTCCGGGGAAGTTGGACTGCGTGGCGACCAGCCGGCTGCCCCCGCACGCGCGTAAGCGTGGGGATGATAGAGTTCTCCTTGGTGGTGATTCACGTCCGGCGAGATGGTGTTCCTGAGTTTGTGGGGGTTGTGTGTAGTACGAAGGGTGCTCAGGAGTGGGGTTCGCCTCATGTATGGACGCTCCTGCGGGTGACCACGGCTGTGAAGAGCTGGCGGCAAGCGGAGGTGGCGTGCTGGGGTCACCGTGACCGGGCGTGGACGGGGGCGACCACGAGGAACTGGTCCAGACATCAGGCGAGGTATTCTCGTCGCTGCGCCCACCACATAGACATGGAGAAGTAACATTAGCGGAAATTTCTGAACCCGAGACATCCTCCTCTGGAGTGCAAAGGATGCCGTGCGAAGGTGGATGAGGCGATGATGGGGTGTGCAGAAGTCCATATTCAGAAGGGATTAGGTGGGGTTTCCGGGGAGATGAGCGGGATCGTGTGATCATAGCCTGCCAATCTCTGATTCGGAGATTAGAGTTTCGTAAAAAGAAGAAATAGGATAGAAAAGACTTACATTGGGGAAAAGAAAGGGTGCTTTTTGATCTTGGGGATAGATGTGAGGCGATTCGTGAGGCTTTTTGCTAAGAGCTAATATATCTAAGTGGCTTATCCGGTGGAAATTTACGACGCCTCACTTTCTGCAGTAAGTCTTTCGCTTCAGCAGAAAAGTTACAGCTCCTGAATTCGAGTGTGTAGGACACGCCCCGCTCAATCATGTAGTCCATCCATTTTCGATCACTTCTTGGAGCGTTCAGAAATACCTCAAACGGTAACTATGGAAACGTGGCTTTGAGAACCGTAGATGCTGTAGTCAAGGTCTCGACCTATGCTCACCTGATGGCCTAATATCTCATACAGGATGACACCGAAGGCCCAGAGATCTATTTCCAATCCATAAGGCTTCTCAAGCAAGACTTCTGGAGCACAGTACTCGGGCGTGCCGACGCACGAAGAAGGGGAGTTGTCTCCTTTCTCGAGCCGCCTAGCTATGCCAAAGTCCGCTAGAACAAGATGGCCATCCTCGGCAATCATGATGTTCTCTGGCTTGATATCCCTATGGATAATGTCACGTTTGTGAATGACTTCGATGGCAAGAAGCTGCGAGAAGATAAATGCAAGGTAAGGTGACGACGACGACCCGTAACGACACACGAGCTCTGCCGCATATCACCTTGCAGCATTCCGGGAAAAAATCGGCGCACGTATAGATAAGTCCGAACAGGTCCCCGGCCGAGAGGTACTCCTGGATCGCCGAGACCGACAATTTGTAAATAAGAGATATGAATACCGAAGATGTGGTACTCACTGTCACGATATAGAAGTTTTGGTTCTCGCGGAAGGAACCGTAGAACTGTATGACGCGATCTTCTCCTCGAAAGAGAAGCAAGGCGTTCCGTTCAGCGATACCACGCTCCACGCTCTGCCCATCATCCTCCGGCACAGACTTGAGGGCATAACAAAGTCCGGTACTCTTCTCTCGAACGAGTTGTACCGTACTCGAAGTCCTATCGCCCAGCAATCGGATCGACGCAAAATCGTGGAGTTGCATCGGTAAGATCGAGTTTCGCCTAATACGTGATCCTGGGGGAAAAAGTTCCTAATGAATGTGGAGGGTATCGGATGCAGGATTGTGACTGCGTGGTGTGAGGGGAAGAGGGTGTTCGGAGATCCGTGTCCGAGGACCAAGGGTAGAAATACCCATGCACCGCGTGGAAGCGTCTTTCGCCGCAATCCAGGTGATTAATAAAGTAGGTTAGGCATCGTTGTCATGATCCTCACAGCAAGCCCCACTGGCAGGGAGGTGAAAACATTGACCCATTTACCAGTATGCCATGTGATAAGTCATGTATGTGTTTCAAACTGACGTCTCCGAGTTGGGGTACTGAAAGAGTTGCACATTCTGCTTGAATAGTAGACAACGGCCTAAGGTTGAGAAATGTTGTCCTTCGTGCTATAATCTGTGCAACGGAACACAGCGTTCAGATGATCACCGCGGGATCAGGTCGGATAACTGGACTTCTCTGGATCCGAGTCCGACTCGTTCCGGCAACGTGGTCGGATTTATCAGAAGCCCCACTCAGCCCAGCAGGACAGTTGGGTGGGTCTGGCATCTAACACAGCCCCTGGAAGAAGTATCCTGTTTTTCGGTTTCGGTACCGAGGTATTTCGTCAGGCCCACAGACACTCGCTCCTCGAGCCCGCGCCGGGTTGCCGCCGCCAGCCTGGAGTCAACTGTCAAGTATTTCACGAAATTTCACGAATGCCGACGATGGGTACTGCGCATCAGATAAAACACCAATCATCACAGATAAAACAATACCGGGTCGTAGACACACCATGTTTACAACAGTAGTCGAACACCGCACTACGGCCATGACAGTATGGAAAGTATTAGCGGTGGCAGAGAACGCGAGAACTGCCGTGGGCCGGGGGGTTGCAGTACTCCGCATCCTTCCTTCTCATACGAATAAAAGATGGATCTGGCTGGTCTTGGCTCGTACTGTAGTCGCACAAGAGACGAGCGAAGGACAATAAGTCAGAATGTTAAGCGCTAGTCCTGGGCGTCTATCATACGTCACTTTTTTGCCGTTTTGCAGATGTCATGCGATCATACACTCACGGCATGGCTAGCGTCTTCCAGGGAATGCATAGACAGAAACCTCTCAGCATGTCGAGGCAATGATGCAATGATGAGAACGATGTTGGCCATGATCCGATAGAGTCATGCCCGAAAGATACGAGCGATCTCGGTTGAAAGGCCGACGTGGTCATGAGGAGATCTAAACGACACGAACTACGTGTCAGAACCACAGGGAGGCAGGATTTCACTCACGTTTCGGTCTTTCTTGAAAATTTTGCATATATAAAAAGGAGAAAACCGCACATCCCGCGAGGAAACGAAGGCTTGTCGGAGTCGGAGACACAAGACACACACAGTCTCCGCGTGAACCCAACAGGCTCACCGCACCGAGTCACCGTTGAACAAAACAACAAAACCAACTGATATTAACCTGAGGCTCTGAGAAGTACAAAACCCTGTAACCATACCCTTCAACCAATCGTAGTAAATGAACCGCAAACAACAAACCCTAGCAAATACAGTTTGTACCTGGTGATCGTAACCCCGTCGGTCCTATGAGTCGCCTTCCTCTGCTGATGTAGATACCCATCACCTCAGACCGTTGTAATACGTCGAACGAGCTGAAGTGGAATAGAAGGGTGTGTACCGAGCATACTGTTTCGGGGGGTGAAAGGTAGATAGTTAGTCTACCTGCGAGTTTGAGGGGGTTTCTTGTCCGATGCGTGTCCGCGTTCCCGAAGGGGACGCTGGAGGTGCAAAGGGGGGAAGTGAGAGAGAGGGGGTTGGCTCCGCGTGAGCCCAGCGAGAGAGAGAGAGAGAGAGTGTGTGTGTGTGTGGATGCGGGTGCGGGTGCGTGTGATACGAGACGAGACGAGACGAGACGAGGTGCGGCTCCGCGTGAGCCTGGCACGGACAAACAAAAAGGGATGGCAATAGAAGTTGACGGCGAGTAAGCAGCGTGCACACGGGCTCCGGCTGCTGGTTAAACAAAAGGGGGTGCGGGCGCGCATGCGGAGAACGAGTTTACGGCGACTCGTGGCTCGGGTTATCACTCAGGCGGACGGACGGCGGCTAGGACGCAGGGCTGGAGACGAACGTGACGGCTCACGGGCTCGGTTTGTCGTCGGGCAGTCGGGCGAACAAGGCAAAGACAGAAATAAAAGGGGGGATCAAAACCTGCAGTTCACGAGGCTGCGCGCGCGGTTTTATAGCAAAAGAACAAAACACTAGTCTAGGCTACCAGTCCGTATCCGTAAGCAACATAAAGTCGTCGAACAATGGCAGCGAACAATGGAGCGAGTCATGCGCCTGCAGGCCTGTGGCATCGGGCATGTCGGGCGGCTCTGTCAAATCGCGCGTTCCGCGTTTCGAGCCCAGCGCACTTGGGCGCGTTACAGGGGGGTGTTGGAGTCGCGCATTTCGCGATGAAATTTCGCGATGAAATGGATTGTTTTGCGCCGACCTCGCAAACCGTGAAGTTCTTGGTTCTGCTCCTCGGTGAATCGATCTCCGTGCTCCGTTATGAGGTGGGCTCCAATTTTCTCTGGGCAGGTCCACGTGACGTAACAGAAGGGACACTGGGGCCGCTGCTCATGGTACTCCCTCGTGTGCCGTCTTAGTTCTTGGGCGCGTCCATATTGTTTTCCGCAATGTTCACAGCGATGCTCCCGGAATTTCTTTTTCTCGTCCTTGGGATCCAAGACGCTTCCCGCCTCCGCATGTTGGTCCTGTTGAACATCATTGGGAACTAGAGCCTCGGGGGTCAGCATATTCACACACTGTCGGGAAGGCAGTACCGCACCAGCACCAAGCATGCCCTCCCTCTGTTGCTCCGATGATGCAAATAGAGACATAAAGTCATGCGATGGGTCTGTTACAGCGCCGGGGTGATACAATTGGGCATTGCCTTCCCAAGGAACTAACAAAGAGCTGAGTTCTTGCCGTGGAGGCCGGATCCCAGCACGGGTGCTAATATTTTGAGTTGCGAGAGATGACGCTTGGGATTGAAGCGCAGTGTCCTTAGCGATCTCTGTCATAGGTGACCCAGTCAGGCAGAGCAATTCCACCTTTACGGCATGCATGACTTACTCCAGTTCTTGAACATCGCTGAAAGCATGGCGACCCTTACGGCATGGTTATCGGCGTTTGGATTACTAGTGGATGATGGCAAATCTATATGTGGGGAGGGCAGCATGAGAAGTAAATTTGTCAATCTGTCAACATGGGAACTTACCATAGTCTACTTCATAGATCTCTATATTGGACCTCTTGAAAAGATCCATCAACACGTCTGGTTGGGGCGTCTACATTGATTACCCACATGAGGAATGCGTGATAATCGCTGATTACGTGGCCACTCACAGTGCCTTCACCAATTCCATTGATCCTTTCCAAGTCATCATCATGGACGAGAACCATGCTACAGTCAGGTGTCCGCTACATAGGCCATGTTAACGTCGGGCACATATACGCAGCTATGATAGGACGCAAGGCCAGTACTACTTACCTCAGCAACATGGTCCAGTAGCTCGTGAAGGGGATCCCGGTACTTCGAAGCCTCAGACGAAGACCGAGAAAAGGGGAACGAATGTCCTCTACCTTTGTATCCTCTGTTATTGATACAAGTTCCATGCCTGGCTCATAATTGTACCCCTCTGGGTCTGGAGAAGGACCTGCCGCAGCCTTGAGATGCTTTGGCAATATCCTGGTACGAGCGACACGAAAACCTCGAATAAAGACACATTGATTCTCGGGTAGGTTCTAATCGGCACGATGTCATGTCAAAGCTGTTTTGTGTCCATTGCCCCTTGCAAGAGGAACACCAACGTACCGTCCCTTCTGGTCCTCGGTTTACCACAGCCCCGCGAACTTTCTCCGGTGAGAACTGAAAATTGATGCTGGGGTTGGGACCATCAACAGCATTCACTCCAAATGACACCCGTGCATCGACGTTATTACCCAAGAAAGTAACATTAGTCCACGATTTCGTGCGATCGCAGCCAGTGACCAGAATAATTTCTTCCATCCGCACGATTCCTAGTCCGAGTCGTCGGGCGAAGGCAAACCAGGTATCGCTATGTTTCAGCATCCACTCGCCAAAATCACCCCTTGCGAGAGTGTTTTCACGTCGAACATTTACTGGGAGGAATGATAAGGCGCCTTGTCGCCTCCTTGCGCACATGTATGAGACCTGTGGCAAGTCATCTGGGCTGAGACAATATCAGCCATGAAAACGTTAGACTACGAATGGAAATTACCTAGAAGCACTAGTGTTTGGTTCCGGCTCTATGTTAACTTCGCCCGAACAGTAATGACCGCAATTAAGAGAACCCATGTTGATATGATCCACCAAGTTGGGGACAAGAGGTTCATGATACTCTGGCACATCAAGCTCGTGGGATGGATGATCTGCAGGAAGAAGGGCATTGAAAAGGCGGTGGAATTTTCCCCAGCGCGTGAAACCAACGTCGCCGACTTTCACGGGTTTGTCCGGTTTCGTTGGATTTGGGTCCCACAGGGCATAGCCATACGTAGGGAAGGTTTGTAAGAGTTGATTGCGAAAGATGTCATAGTCGGCCATCGTCAGGTTGAGTACTCCGGACAACTCCCAACGCCTGTGGGGAGTTGGGAAGTGAGGGTGAGAATAAAGAGGTGGTACAACGTTTCGGGGCTGTAAAAACACCCCGATATATGGGCCAATAGGATGCGAGGCTGTGCAAGGCAGTGCAAGTAGCTCAGGATGGAACCTTGATAGATTCCAACAGCATCCCAACTAACACGCGCTGCAAGCATGGATTTGTTGAATAGGAAGCTTCTCAGACGAAGTCTGGCTGAACCATTCTCTTGGACATGGTACGACCGGAAACAAGACCCAACATGTCCATTTCAGTTAGGAGATGAAGGTGGAGAAGTGAGTGAGGGTAGCAAGCGTGATGAACGAGAGGCACAGCTGTGAGTATGCGAGCGGCACAGCAGCGAAGACAAGTGTGCAAGTGGCAGAGAGATCACACAGAAAGCCCTCGAACTTCACACAATGGGCACGCGCAGCCCAGCGCCAGCAGAAGAACTCGTTGAGAAAACGATCTATTCATGACGACTACGACACGGTATCTAATACTGTGGAAAAGGGTCAACCAAGGTCAACGAAAAGGTGGGGATGGCAACGCACCGGAAAAACGGGGCGAACATGGAGAAAGTCCCCCGACCGCCCAGGTCACCTCGTCCTCCCGACTACGATGTCGACGAAACCGACGGTTTTGCGAGTGTTAGGAAAACGACGAACCAGCCAAGGCGAAAGCGAACGAGACGAGGAAAATGCCACAAGTGCTGCAGAAGAGGCCACCACACGCAAGAGTGCCCTCGGGGTCTCGTGGGTGGACCAAAATCGTCTCAAAATGGGGTCTCAACGATCTCAACCCTCCCACCCAAAAATCGCATTTGATGGGTGTGCATTTCCATGTCACGTGAAACTCGGGGCTAGGTACTACTTATTTCGCGCATTCACACCAACAGCATGTCTGGGAATCGAATCGACTGAGATTAGGCTACCCCTCTGTCGCTGCCAATGAAATTTGACTGGTGACATCCTGCGTATTTCTGTCTGCTTTGTACTGGTGGAGTAAACGGGCGACCTCAGGATGCCTTTCGTCAACCGCCGAATGCAGTGGAGTGTCGCCTTCCCTTCGGAGAATATGTCGTCCTGAAGATTTGGATCCGCACCTTGATCGAGCCAATGAGTAACTCCAAGAAGCCCATGCATCGACGCAGCAATCAGTGGTGTCCGCCGCTGGCCGAGACCACACATCCAAGTCAGTACGCGGCGCGGCACAACTGGTAAGTCGTAGTTTGTTATCTAAGCCAGCCTCCTTCGGGAACTTCCGCCCAGCAAACACGAACCACCCGGCCACAGCCAATCCGCTCCGATACCGCCAGCCGGGCCCGCTAAGCACCAGTCACGGCCATCGACTTGTCCTCAATCTGAACATCAAAGGCCTAGCTCTACGCCTATACGGGCCCTCACTGAACTCCCAACTCTGTCAGCGTCCCGGGGCTCCTGGGGAGTGGTTTGGTCCCATTCTCCATCCCTCTCCCGCTCTATCTTCCGATCCCTTGTAGCCAACCTTTAAAATATGTCCCGCGTCGAGTCGGATACCCGGACTATCCCTCCCCCTCCACCACCACATGAACACAAGTATTCACTTCACTGATGACCACCGGGTCGACCACGGGCACAAACCTAGATGAGGATTGTCAAAGTTTCGTTCCGGCGAGCCGACAGAACTTCGCTATCCTTTCCCGCAGCCTCCGAGTCCAAGATGGCCAACACCGACAGCATGCAGCTAGCGTCTCGGTACTGTACTGTATCCAACTCCGATAATAACCACAGAGTTGGCCCGCGCCGCGCGCAATTTTTGTACGACAAGCGACCGAATTCAACGCGGACCTTGCAGTCGCAAAAACCACCCCGACGGCGAGCCTCAATGTTTGTTCAACTGACACCGCGTCGCCCAAATGAACGTCTAATTCGGTAAACCGAGGCGAACGTGTACACCCGCTGGCATGAGGCTGATCCGTTTCCCGAGCCTTATTCGCAAAGTACGTGCTAACCTAAATAGTACCCAAATCCCACACGATGTTCGGACTTACCTGCCATGCCTAGTACTAAATACGGTGACGGGACTCGACATTAGACCTGAATGGGGTCCATCGAAGGCCGCAATGACGGATATGAGTGCGACTCTCGGACTTCTTTGACTTTCAGACAAAGCGCTGAGCGGCCAAGTATTTTGGTACGGACCCTACATCACGGGTATAACCCTTGCCCAACCCATGCGAGGATAAGTGACAAACGCGTATTTTGATACCGAAAAAGAGAAAGGGTGAAAATCTTTGCATTCAGGTGAATACTTCTATAGCATGTCATTCTTTGGTGGCGAACGAGAAATATTGCAATTGTGCGAGGCTATTGCGTCTCCCGTGTGTTTAGCCCACCAAACCTGCCTGCCCCATGGCAGCACGGCGCACCCCTGCCAGAGAGTCCCACCGTCAGTATCATAATAGTTATCCTGTGAGCCTGAGCTTTCTGTCCTGTGCGTGTCCTAGACGGGTGACCTTTTTGTTTTATCCGGCAGGTAGAACTTTCGACCTCCTGCTTGCATTCTGGACCGTTGGGTTCCCGAAGGTTTGATAGAGGGCCATGCTACATACCACCTTTATATGGTACGGGTGGGTTGACCGCATGACCGACCGCACGGGCATCCCTCTGCGCCCTCTATGCCGGAGATGCCCGGGGCAATCCCTTCAGCCACATGTCACTGAGTCATATAGTCCCTCGTGTTGTGGATCATGATGGCGTGTTATCCGCATGGATAGGTATCGCGGGGGCTTGATAGTACACTGGTCCCGCCCAAAGAGAACGGGTGCGATTGTAGTGGTCATTCTGAGGTTCACTACTACCCCTTGCTATCAGTCATCGTGTCATCATAGTGTGTGCAACTGAAAATAAAGGGACAATGAGGACGGGAGGTTGTACCGAGAGAAGCTCTCTGAAGCATTGCGACAAGTGGACGTGGATACAATCATTGATATCCTTAGGCACAGGAACTAGGGAAGTGTTGTGTGTGTGTGAGTAAGCCAACTTGACGTGGACCGCGGGTAAAAGTCAAAGCGGACCCACACCCGCAAGTTGACTCGGTAAGCGAGGCGTCCGTCATCTGTCTGTCCCCTACTGAGGTCCACACAATAAGCCGACAACGAAATAGCGTCCTCAAGGCATGTGCTTTGTCATGACTTCTGTCGGACGTAGGACAACTCATTCACGACCCACTAGCTATTGCGTCAACGACATGATCACTAATTCAACCACTCGATGCCCAGCGAGGGGATGCCAAATCATCATATCCACGTCCCCTTTCCTATGTTTCTGCAACTTAACCTCACCGAGCGATTCCTCTATTTAACCACCAGGATGGGTGGGCAATATTGTCTCATCCGCTCACTTCCAGTTCCAGCAAAGTCCTCTCCAGACGTCCCACATTCCTAACATTCTAGATGGCAACGATCTTTCAT
>Ga0307510_10003353_pt1 | contig 18658 bp, 10 predicted proteins | sample 12_EM_MG_FD_207224 | JGI IMG/M metagenome (GOLD analysis project Ga0307510, IMG submission 207224) | Populus trichocarpa ectomycorrhiza microbial communities from riparian zone in the Pacific Northwest, United States - 12_EM | ecosystem: Host-associated > Plants > Roots > Unclassified | place...
GACGGCAATCGCCAGTTGGAGAGAGATAATGACGAACCACAACGACAGAAATATACATCAATACAAGGGCACGGCCAATCCAGACGTTTCGCTGGGCAATGTTATACGCCCTGCAACATGTCACTGGATCCGGGGGCATGGAATGGGTTGATCAAGACCCACCTGACACCCAGGATTGCGTGTGACACCATGACTTGGAAGACTGAAGGACTAGTCAGCTTCTCGCACGCAGGGAGCAGCCGGCATAGGGCGGTAGAAACGTGCCTTTGAATATGGGACCAACATGGAAGTAGTGGTCACAAGCTTTTGGCGAAAAGCCGTGGTTGAAGAACCCCACATTAGTGACAGTGATTAGGACTATGCTCAAGTATCTACCAAGCACGTAAGCAAGTGTCCCCGATGACGACATGGATCAAGATACCGCATGAGAACATATAGTATGAAACCCAAGCTGTCCAGCAGTTGTTTCTAATCAGTGCACGGCCTTTGTATCCTGACATCACTTCCTTACCTACATCTACTTGTGGTCTTGTAAAGCCGGAGCTCCGCAGGGAGAGTGAAGAGATAACTTGGGGACTCTAGGTCACGAGGAGAGTCAACAAAACGCCGTAGACAGGACGTACTCATAAGCAAGGATGGTCATAGACGCAATTCGCAAGTAAGCATCTACCGCAAGTGCGCCCTGACTGGGATCGATGGGCTGGATAGCAGTAGCGACGACGCCTATGGCGACCATGTCGAAAGCTGGAGGAACACTAAAACTTGGTGTACAAGGGACGCGGGGAAGAAGGCGTTCCACGTTGCGACGTTCATGTGGACATGCAGTATTTATGGATCATATATTCGTGCGATGTTTAGGAGCCGGAAGTCCAAACGTGGACCCTCAATGTATGAGGTTGAAAATCAGGGGGATACCATAACCTAGAGTCTTTCAATGGTATAGAGCCGCATTGACTATCTCTGATCGGGATTTGTTCCCCCCCTTCCTGGGTGTTTCAGGGGGGGAGTCAGCTGTCATTTTCGGAGTACGTAACAGTTTTTTTACCTTCAATGAGCATCGCTAGTCATATGTCCAGGTGGTTTTGAAGTAGTCCAAATAACCTTCAGATATGAATGGCGCATCAGACCATCTACAGAGAATGGTTCAAATTTAATTTAATTTACGTGAGACGAGGAGAGAGACAATATCATGAATGCTAGCTTGTTACGTGTGCCAGTGCCATTGTCATGATCTCGACTGTTTTGGCGCCCAAAGAAAAAGGTTGCCCTGTATTGGCCGGAGAATGGGGGTGATTTGTTCGTACGACGATTCAGTCTTTGCTTGATTTCTGTAGCTCCACGTGTAGTAAGGGTCTTTTAGCTCGGGCCTCCCCGCGATGCGCAAACCTGCCAACCCGATGGGAGGCTGGCCGCTGGTCACCACGTCATTGCGGGGTTTTTTAGTGAAACGCGGCAACCGAAATGGAATCATACAGGCAACAATTCCCGGTTCCGACCTCACCCAGGGGTCGTGTGATCGATATGAAAAGATATAAGCGGGTCTTAAAGTGCGCCATCCCCTTTTGAAGAAACCTGATACGAACACGAACACAGCTGGACTCGGTGAGGAGGCGGCGAATGCCTACAACTAGGCAAGATAGCGTCGGCGCTTAGATTGTGGGTTCGGCTTTCCCCGGTCACATGACTTATTCCCTCTGTGTGCGTGCATTTGGCTACCATCTGCTATGTTTCGAATTATCAACGTATCAACACTCGGAAATGTGCTCCGCACTGGCGCGATTACGACCTGGTGGAGTCCTATCAATGTATGCATCTCACCCTAGACCCACGCCTGTGAGCGCAAAAAACAAGCCGCTCTTTCCCCCATGCACATGCGTAGACTACTACTCCTATCAAATAAGTCGGTTCTCTCGAATGTCCCGATTGGTACCGTCGAAGTGTCCGCGGCTCGGAACGGCACCTTCAGTTACTAAGGTATACATTACGGATTCACCACGATACGTACTTCGACGCGATGCGTTGCAGATACCGCATCTCGGTCGGGGAAAACCTCCCGCGCTAGTGAGAGATAATCCTGAGACAAGCACGATAACCACCTCACTAGCAGGGATTATCATTTATTACCTACCCCCTCACATACTAGTAATTTAGTGGTGTTTGCCTTGTAATCATCCTTAATACAAGAATTTTGATCCGCCACATCAGGAAAGCCCTGTGTTTATTTTACTTATCGTGCTTGTTTTGCAAACGCAAAAAACTAGGTTTCAAAATTGTACTCTAATATTAATATTAATATTAGTGATAGGGGTAGTTACCTGAGGATAAATTATTGATATATTATGTGATCATTAGTGGGCGGCTATTGACTCACTTCCTCACGGCAAAAAATTAAACGGATTTCAACGTTCAACTCTCGCTAGCGCGTGAGGTTCTCCCCGATGGAGGTATGCGCCAGGATGCGGAGCATGGTGCCCATGGTGTAGCCACGCCAACAGTATTCACTACATCAACAGTGTCACCCACGGCCAAAACAGGCTTTGGCTTTGGAACGAAATTTTATCTTTCGCCAAGTCACTTCATGCGAACCGGCCCGTGAAGGCGCAGTACCTTGTGCGGGTCACTTCGCGCTAGCGCAGTGGCAATGGTATCAGAACGCTCCCCTACGCCAGCTGGTAGAACAGAGAGAAGCTATGTGGCGATCGACGCACCACACACCAACAGCGACTACCCCAGAACCTACCGTCGCCTCTCGCCCTCGCGCTCTCCATCCACGCACCACAGATGATCGAACCCGACGTGTTTTAGCAAGGAGACAATACCACAGGCGGTGCCCTGAATGGGTGACAGATGGGCGCTGGAGTCGGCGCTGAGGGTGTATTGTTGCGGCGCGATGAGCCGATTTGTACAAGGTGAGTTGGGTTCGCATCGCATGTAAGTTCCACTAGGTCAGGATGCTGCATGCCTCATGAAGGCTAAGCGCTCGGCTCTCGAGCAAATGGAGGCTTGTTGGACATCGCTCTTCTTCCCCCGCACCCCTTTTTGGTTTCTCCATTGGCACACATACGTTATCCGACACCCTAATACAATCTCGCCACAACTACATGCAATTCAATAGGCAATCGTGGGTTTTCCCAGATTTCCGCTTGGTGACCATCTCGCACGTCCGTATCGCTGGAGCGCCTCCCGGCTGACTCGGGCAGGGTAATCAACGCACTCTTTCTTAATATTCTGTACAGAAGGCTTTCCAGAGCTAGATTGTTCGTCGTCTATGGCAGCAAGGGGACGCCAGGGTCATTCCGAACCTCATCCGGATTTTTTTCCAGCCGACGTACTGGCACGATAGACCCGGACCCGGACCCGTCACTTCCACATATGCCCTGATTTCTCCCTCGGTTTTTACCCAATTACCACAACTGATAGGGCCAACACCTCGTCAGCTTTGGTACGTGATAAATGTATAGCTGTCCGAATAAGGGGTCCGGATCAGTAAGCGATTGAAAGTAATTGAAGCAGGTCCACATGGTCCACGCGCAAAGTATTCCTTCCCACTGGCCGACTCGCAGCACGAGATAACGCTTTTTTTTTTACAAGAATACGGACCTTGAACCCGAATACAGATCTACGGATGGACCGCACTGTACGGTAGATGACCAGATAACTCATCCAGACTGCCCCAGGTAACGATTGTTGACTTTGCCAATTAACATGGATAAAAATAGCTTCCCCACGTGAACGCCAACCAACAACGTGCCAGTGGATAGGCACGCGGTGCCCGGTGGGGCATCATTCATCATCTCCTTGGTGCGCCGAGTAGTTGTAAATAGACACTTTGCCCTTGGCACCAGTACAGTAGTGCCTCCATGTGTTTTGGGGGGTGTTCATTAATGATCGCAACAAACCTTTGTTTTCGCTACTGCCTCACGACCTCCGAGTCGCAACGGCGGACTCGGAGTTGCTCGCCCACAGTTCTTCCGGCATCTTACTTGTATGCCAAGAAAGGTGTCTCTACGACTGTACATGACTAGCATGACTGACGGACCACCTTGCGGGTCCCGATCATTAGCTCGAGTTGATCCGGTCAGGGGATATACTGTATTGGTCACGCAGCAGGGGACGTGAGAACGAGGGTATATGCATATATGTCTTTATAAAGTTGCTGGGACAACAAGTGACCACCCGTACCACGGACATTAAGGGGCTTTTACCTGGCTTGGAAACTCTGATAGAAATGATTTGACCTGCCAGTGGATCGCATAGTATGACATATGACGAAAAGGGTCACAAGCAGCAGGCGCAGAATGGAAATAGTAACTGGACTTTGATTTTCTTTTTCTTTTTGTGTTGGACATTGAATGACGGCCCTGAAGCAATATTGGCAGACACTGACAGCTGCGACTCGACCCTGCACTGACATGTGAAATAACCAGGGGCAGATTTTACACGATAAAGGAAACGGATCCACAAGTTGTCCGCTGCAGCCACTTAACGGGCCATAGCGAATGAAAGCGACATTTTCGAACATCCCATGAAGGACCTTCAATTGAGACAGCGGAAAGCTGTCCCAATTTCTCCTCCCAAATCGTCTTTTCTCCCACCCTACCTATAGTAGATGGTCAATGGTCAACTTGAACATTCAGAGCACGTGAAAATTCCTTCGGTATTACCCGGTCCCTACTACGAGCGGGGACCTCATTCTAAGTTAAGAGTTGATGGTTCGACTCACTATCAACCATCTACTGCCTAAGACAGAAGGGTCCCCTCCTCCGCGGCGCATGGGAGTATTCCGTTTGCGCAAAGGGGGTGAGTTATCTATAACCTCGGATTTTCAATACTGATGATCATGCAGGGTCGATAGAGTACGACGGCGTAGATGTGGATGTCGTAGCGCAACTTCCAGTTCCATGACCCGTGGCGTCGCCCTGACACTGGGCACGGAGATTCGCCTGCGACGACAGATTTGAGCCACTGGCGGATAGCGGACACCCACTGACACTCGGTCCTGTCCGAGCACGGCGAGCAGCACAGGAATTGTTAGGACCTTTAAACCTCAAGGATCGAAGGGTATGGGTTACCGTGGCGCATCGTGAGGGTACGCCATAGTGGGCGGTGCATTGCATTACGGACTGTAGTCTGTCGCTACGAAGCCTCCCATATCATGATGCAAGGCCCACGCCCATACCCCACACTCGACAATTTCAATTAACAGTTTCTAACTTTGGCACCGGGGCGAATGATGTGTCCCAAATGGCGACACCGGATCGACGACTTTCCAGTGACTTTCCATCAGACCAAAACGCCACTGTGTCGGGTCATCGTGTCGACACCACGATCCATCAGTCAACTTGGATGGCAGATCTGCCTCCGGGATTAGAGTAGCCCTCGCCCTGGGTCGATGGCCTTATCAAGGACATACAAGAGGTATGGTGCAACCGATGATAACCAGCTAATTTCATTTTGTTTTCGGAGCTACCGGAGTACGCGAAGCAATCAAGACACAATGGTATACATAGAGGATCCATAATACAAACACCCCCGAAACCGCCCATTTCACCAGCCATATAGCCCAAAAACACTGAGAAATATACGTTCAAACGACGAGAAATGGCTAATAAGTCGAGATAAGACCAACAGACTAAACGCGGCAATCTTGGCTGTTATCCCACACAGTTTGTGTTTGTGGAGTGGCGTAAAGCTCTTGATCGGTAGGCCCTCCATATGGCGGCCTGGCATCCCTGATCATCGCTCTTTCGATACGCACTTGGATATCAAATCCATCCGGGTGGCCGTAAGAAACGACCGGCAAGTCCGCGGTCGAATTCTCATTGACGCTAATTTCGAGCTTCGTCTGTCCCTCAGAGCGCACGGCGGTCGAGGACGTGTTATACGTTGGCCGCGGTGATACAATGGCTGAATTCTGTTGCGCCCTTACCTCTGCAGACCTCATTAAGTCATCAGTGCAACGATCTGATCGTGGTAGGGTACACACCCCGCACGTGGATTAGAATCCGTTGACTCATGATCCAAACGAAAGCATACGCGAGCGATACACTATAGGGCCCACATGAGCCCCACAGCAACGACCTGGAAACGAGGACATACCCTCCTGACTGAATGGGGTGACTAGCACGTCGATATAAGAAGACGTTCGTCAGGTTCACGGCTATTAAAGAACGGTTGGTTGAAGACTAACAACCTCTAGACGGAAACGTACCTGTGAGCACGACAAAATATCCCAGGCCATCATACAACAATCTTAATCTGGGGTTAGACATATCAACGTCACTACTCGAAAGATGCCCTACATATCCACAAGTTTCGAGGCACTGCGAAGAATCAGGGCTCAGAGCTGGCGCCACAGGTTGAACGAACATAGCTTACGCGGAGAGTGCGTTCGCTTTCGCCTTGAGAAGGTAATATGTTGAGATGGACAGTGTGAGAAGGTCGTATAGCATGGCCGAAAAGTAAAAGGTCCACGCAGAGATGGCAGCGTCTGGGTGAGGAGTCGCAATCACACAACTAGAAATTTCGTCAGGACAGACAGCATAGTTGTAGTAGCGGGGCAACTTAAACGTACTTTCCCTGATCGGTGACATGGCCCCACAAGGTTTAATACACCCTCCAACAATGCAAGAAAAGAACTGCACGTACGTCTGTCATCTTGGCTAATATAGGGTCTCAGCCAATCAGTCGCCTGTAGCAAAGATCAATCTACTCACGAAACCGGCCGTTTAGTTCAGCAACCCACTCGACCTGCACTCATATCAGGACAGTATTCATCGGATGAAGAGCGAAATGACGGACCACAACAACAATGATATACGTCGAACCAAGGACATGACCCAACCGGCGATTACGATGAGCAATGTTATATGTCCTGCAGCACGTTGTCGGATTCGGCAACGTGAGACCGGATGATTAAGACATACCTAACTCCCAGTATTGCGTGCGATGCCATGACCTGTAATACTGGAAGACTTGTCAGCCTCTGGTGTCCTGACGGCGTGAACCGTACCTTTGAACACAGGAGCAACATAGGCGTAGTGGGCGCAAACCCCTGGCGAAAAGTGGTGATAGAAGAACCCCGTGTTGCTAATGGTGATGACGATTATGCTCAACTATCTACAGATCAAATTGAGCCAGTGCCCTGACGATGATATTGATCAATATACCGGAATAGTATGAAACCCAAGCTGTCGGTCCCACAGACGTGTTCAGTCAAGTCGATCTTCGCATCCTGGAGAAATGACTTTCTTACCTGCGCGGACTTGTACTCTTGTATAACCGGAATTCGGCAGGGATAGTGGTGAGATAACTGGCCGAACAAAACGTTACGAGGAGATTCAACAAGAAGCTACTGGCAACGAACTCATAGGCAGCGATGGAGATAGACGCGATACGCAAGTTATTAGCTACTGCGAGTCCGCCTTGACCTGAACTGGTGGTAGAAGAGACAAGGTTTATGTAGGACATTCTGACGTTGAAACCTCAAGGGACACGAGAGAATTGTTGTACCAGAGACGTGGGGGACAGTGGAGGGCAAAATGACCACGTTCCGATGGTTGTGTAGACACGCGGTACTTATAGATTATACGAACACGCGTTCTTTCAACGCGCAGGGTTGTAGACCAAGTATGCCAATGCATTGGAGTGAAAATCAGGGGGAGACCATTCCTTTATCGTCCCTCGATGGAATAGAATGTCGTGCTTCTTTGGTCGGGGACTCAGGCTCCTCTCTCCCCTTATAGGGTGACGGTTCAGGGTTGCATTGCATCAACGGTTGCATACCGGGAAGTTGAAGGTGGGAACGGCCATTTTGGTTGGACAGCAAAAGTCAGCAATGGACTTGTGAGGCGTACGTAAGCCCAGTGCGCCCCAGAGCGGGTCTTGAGATAGACAGGCTTTGAAAATCAGATTAAGTGACACGTGTATAGGCAATAAAGCGACTTTGTTACTAACAGTATTCCACGATGTCAACATCTTCGACTGATTGGTGCACAAGAAGAGTGGTCACCCGTCACCGTCGCTCATTTTTCCTAAAGCAGGGGCAGGGTTGTCTTTGTTCGTACGAAGACTCACGCTGAACTCCGAGGTGACTCTGTCAGGCTCAGGCCTCCTTTACAGTACGATTCGGAGAGTCACCAAGCTCGAGTCGCTCGACAGATGGCTACCAGTGGATAACTGATGACTTTTTTTTTTTTTTTTTTGAATTGTACTACAGTACACAGGCGTGGTTGTCCCCACTTGGGGACGAGTCGGACGACGCCGTCGACTGTCGGCTTATCCCGGTCGGGGGCGGAACATCAGGCGCCCGGGTGAACCCAAACATTTGAATATTTTGAATTCTTGAATATAGCTTGAATACAGAACCATCATACACCTTGAACCCAAACGCTCGAGCGACCCCTTCTCGACTTCTCGACGGCGCTATTCGCAAACCCCTGATTCGAATTCTTGTGGCGCCGAGTGACCGGACCTCACCAATTCAGGCGACGGCACACAAAAAATACAAATACAGTTATCTTCAGCACTGCCAGTGCTGGCCCAGTGCTGGGATCATGCAACTCGCGTTGTTCCTCAGGGTTCCGAGGTCCGCCGATGTACTATACCGTAATGATAATCGTCAGGTTCAGGCCAGCGGTGAAAAACTGGTGATGGGAAAGTACAGGTATATGCTACAGTACCATCGCCATGGATTGCTCTGCACCGCGTCGCCCTGCCCGTGCCCGATCAATTCCCAGGCTCGCTTAAGCAGCAAGACAATTTTCCGTTCCCTGTTTGGGGATCTGCGCCGATACCGAGAGACACTTGCGCAGATACCACATCAGGAAGTCGAGGTTAGTGTTGAGCACGTGGAGAGGGAGAGAGAATTCCAGAATAAGCCACTGATTCGGCGATGTTCGAGATCGAGGTTCTCAGATGTGATGTTCGCGAAGGTTTGGTGAGCCACATCAAACGAGATGGTATTAGCTGCCACTGCCTAGGATGTTGTTGATGCTGATCGTCCCATATCCGTCTGCCAGGTTGCTCGTCGAAATGCTGCTAGACATTTTAGTCAATCTCAGTAGTGTAGTCGGTCTCTTGGTTATCACCAGTGCCACCGAGACCAGAACAGTCCTTTTGTTCTAACGTCCATAAATCATTCCGATAAATGTCATGTCGCACGCACCGTAAATCCGTTCGGTAAGAGAAAGTGCCCTGCAACGTCGGCGTAGCGATGGATAAATGATCGTTGATACCCTCATATGCCCATCATTTATCTCACTTCGTGAACAGTCTCTGGGGACACGTAGTCAGTCACAAACGCTACCGAGGTGTATATTATCTCGCCGCCCGATTCACGGAAGGCAAGGAATTCGGTAGTTGTGATGCCGATGTTGTCCAGGTAGTAATTTGAGAAGCTGGCCAAGGCATTTCAGCTTGAACGGGTATAAATCCGGTACATTGCCATTTAAAATATTGTGGGAACGCTATATAGTCCAAAAGGTCGTGACCTGTGGCAGATACGTATCCAGAGGGCTTTCGGGGGCATCATTGTGTCCGTCTCCTTCAGGCAGTGGGGCTCTTCGTTAATAATAGTTGTACCCAGCTCCTACATCAAACCCCTGAATAGGCTCTTGCCCTCGAGATTTGTGAGCTCGGCACGCGTGTCGGGTAGAAGGTATGTGATTTTGGGCGATGTCGCCGCCATTTGTGGAATAAAGCAGACCGACGAAACACAAGACAGCTACCGTCTTCAATAAATGCCCTTCGCCAATATAATCCTGGAAGGTTTTGTAGAGGGTTCGTAGCTGAACCGAACTTGAATTGAGTCAGAGATTCTGATTAGGAAAAGGTACGAGAACCTCGGCTTGAGACTCCGACGTCCCGCACCGAATCCCAATCCCATGCCCCTGGCAGCCATGCAGACCCCAACGGCACATACGCCCAGCTTTGGCTGTCAGTCATGCAACACCATCCCTGCGCCATTGTCACGTCGGTGATATTCTTTCCACACTCAGATAGATATGGATATGAACCTGCCTTCACAGCGCCCCAGTCAATCGGCCATTCCCCCCTGTGGGGAGCCGGGTCGAGATGACCGAGCTAAGTGAGTCCGAGATCGTAGTTCTTGAGGGAGAAAGGCCGCGTTCCCGTGTAAACAAGAACGCGCAAGCAGCGAGGATGAAAACGGGAGAAGGGAGGATGACGGTGTCGGCGTCGGAGTTAGCTAGCAGGTCGGTGGCAGCGAGGCGGAGGCGGCTGATGATGGCGAGGCGAGAGCGGTCGAGATGGGCGAGGCGGAGACGGTCGGCTGGGACAAAAGAGAAACGCGGAGCAAGGCTTAGAAGGCAGACCGAGAAAACGACGCGGCACAGCAGGCTCGCAATCGTCGGGCAGTCGGAAAACACACAAGTTTGGAGGGAGAGAAAATGGGGCCGCAATTGCCTGCCTTGACGAGGCCAGGCGCGGGGGTTTATATACGCAGGCAGAGATAGACGAGACAAGGTATTCTACGCGCGTAGTGAGCTAAAGAGGAAAGGAGAAAAGAAACTTAACGAGGAATGTTACTGCCGGTGACAGGCCACGCGGCGTCGTAACGACAAACGGCGATGTTCTACAAGTATTTGAAGGTAGTAAGAGGCGAGGCTTTGAGCGCGAGGGCGCAGGGGTCGGGGCAGTGCGGTGAAGCCCGATAGTAATGGTACAAAATCTAGGAGAGGGGTACAGCGAGGAGAGCAGAGTGAACTAAGACAAATCGAGGAGAAACATACGGAAAATGGTCCTTTTACACAATGCACCACGAGGCCGCCTTGCCTGGCTAGCAAGGGCAGCGAGCGGTCCAAGCTTGTGGGCGGTGCGTCGGTTAACGAGTTTGGGGATCTGCGCATGTTGGTTGGTGCGGCAGAGCGCGAATGTGAGCTGTTTGAGGAAAGCGACAATCCTCTTGAAGGGAAGGTAGAAAGGCGGGTGCGAGGCGGACAAGGAAAGGTGAAACAAGGGCGCAAAGGGCGCACAAGGCGGGAGGCTATGTACAAGGGATGGAGGAGAAAAGGGAGCTGACGCCGCGCATGGGCAACACGTGATTCAAACCACACACGCGAACAAACACACGAAGTCAGATCAGATAGCGGGTGCATGCTCAGTACTGGGTGGAGATAGGCGTCGTTCGCTCGTTTCCGAGCTCAGCGCGCGCGCTATCCTTACACCCCCAAAGCGGATGAGTCGCGGCGGTCCAAGAGCCATGCCTTCTAAGTGCGGAGTGTTCCTTGCGGTTGAGGAGCTAGGATTGGATCTTTCTGGATTTAGTAGCTTCCTGCAAAATTTTTGGGAGCAAAACGTGAACTATAGTCATAATATAAACCTACCGTGTCGCGGCTTCACGAATCACGAGGGGGCCAAACAGACGAGGAAGCGTCATCAAGGGAAGCGCTCGGGATGGCAACGGCCAACATCCGGAGAGCATTAGGCGATCTTGAGCGCGTTGTGCTGGATCACTATAGTAGCAATGCCCACATCGGCCGCCCGCCCCCTCGCATCTCCTAGAATTACTGGCCGCTGTTATGATCTTCTTTTCTCCCAGTCACGATGTAACAGACAACGGTAGACGAGCGAGCGATGGCGGCGCCGAATTAGGGGTGGGTCGTGGATTACAGTAGTATTACAGTACTGCTATATGGGGAATGGGATGTGGCGTGTGGCGAATTCAGTTGTACTGACGCGAACCTGACACCCGACATCGACCATAATCCCATTGGCCAGAAGTCATGTGATACGCCCTTCCGCGCATTTAAATTCAGAGCGAAATTCATACTCTTCCCTAGCTTAGACCCTGTCCTGGTAGCACCTCGAACTCACGAACTCGAACGGAAGAGACATCCATTCCTGCGGTACGTGTTATCAGCAAATAAAGTGTAGGAAGTCATCTTACCTGTGCAAAGCATTGTAATCTAGCATGCCTTGGCCGGACTGGATCCTGAAACAGTTCGCCACCATTCCCGGGGGAGTGAACAATGCCACCCGAGAATCGTTGCTTTATGGACCTTACAACACAACTCTCAACTACCTATTTCCTGCCTCTGAGGGTTTCATGATTGTGCCACAGTATCAACGACCCACAATAGGTCAATCAATCGACTTTACCACGGTCTACGTTGTCAAATCAGCCAACACCCAGACCCCCATATTCTATCTCGAAATCAAACCGCCGGGTCATATCAACGAACTGAGCAAGCGCGAGCAAGCGGACACGCAAATGCGGGATCGCGTTCGAGACCTCATAACCGAGCTACGGGTCCCTAAGTTGCACGGCGTCAGCGCGCTGGGGATACGGCTCGCATTTTACCATTATGATGCTGCGACAAATGTCCTCGAACCCCCGGCCATCCCTCGTGATCCCATTCTCGTGAATGACACTGCACCAGCAGTGCGTTGGAGCTTGGATTTATTGTCGGATGAAGGTTACGAACGGCTGGTCCAGCTGACCACGGAGGTGAAAAACATGGCGCAAGCACTCGGAGTTTGATGCAATGGGTTGGAGTGTCTGTTCAGATTCGTCTCCGGTGTAGGATTATTTGCCGGCTATCGAGTGTTGACTATTACCATGCCCTTCTCCCCGTTTCTCACCAGCGATGTGCGTTCTAGTCAAGACCAGACTAGCGTCTGTCATCTTGAATTTGCTTCAAACTGTCCATCATAAACTTTGGAACTAGTTGATGATGTTCCAATCTCAATACATCTTTTCTGATATTATCTTCAAAGTTACATTACTGTTATTCTGTCCGTAGCCGTAGGGAGTGCAATTTCTGACAAGTTATCTCTCATCATACTTATTTATTTTTTAAATATTACATATTTCCATTAACTAAATTAAAAAACATGTAAACACCAGCTTTATTTTTAATGTTAAATAATATTTCTGTTATATTATCTTTAATTCCTATAAAAACAATTTCTGCTGAAATATTTTTAAGCTTGTTTAATATTTGTTTTTGTTTTTTTGTTTCGGAATTTAGGATTAGGTAAATTATTTATTTTTTCATTTAAAGTATTATCATCTCCATCTTACAACTACAATCTCTCCGACGCGGTTGAGCGCGTCTACTACGCTATCTCATGTCCTTGTTCAGTTATTCCGCCAACATCGACAACTGCAATTAACAAAGTCGCCAAAAATACGTCCTACCAGAGCCCTACGAGTCAAGAATGTCCGAATCCACCAACAGGGACCGACCTGCACCCTTGTCTAGCCGCAAACGACCAGTCCGTCCCTGTGAGCACCGCTATAGTATTGCCAGTGTCTCACCCTCTGGTTCGTTGACCTGATTCTTGTCCAGCTCTCAGGCGCCCGCCGCCATCCCCTCGCAGACCCACTGTGGCCCATTGGTGATGTCGAATTACTCCGTGAGTGCTAGTATCTTTTTGGATTTGGCACTTTCCGTCGAACACATTGACAATCCCTTTCCAGCTTCTTCCTCCGCTCTTAGCGAGCCAAAGCCCGAGTCCTTCGATAGATCAGCCCATGGGTACTAGTATCTTCCCTATTTATCCTTTTCCTTTAGCTTTAGCTTTATTGGTCCCCCCCGTCCAGCCACGTCGGCTCTTTTTCCCCCTGCTGGCGGGTCGCGGAAGCAAGAGGAAGATATAGTCTCCCCGCCGTCCACTGTTAGAATCCACGAACAAGCCCGTGAGGACTAGTATCTCCCTAATTTGACATTTTCTCTAGCTCAACGATCGATCGTTCATCTTCAGCGAGATATCCCACTGCTTGGGCCTCGTCAGTACGTCAGCGCGTCCATGTCTGCAATTTCCTAATATATATAAATAAAATCGATGACATGCCAAGCGTCATGGGGGCTCGACCAGCAACTCCGTCACGAGATATTGCAAGGTTTCTGCGACCACAAATGTCAACACCACCATAATTTTTGTACCGTGTATCAGCCATGAGTTTTGGATAGTCCCGCAGAACAACCCAAACTGAAGCTGCGCGTGCAATGGGGGTGGGTCGGAGGACGGAGATAAGAGAAACACGTGATGACGTGCGCAGCCCGGCCGTTGTGCGGTTTGGTTATCTTCTCCAGATGGGGTCATGCTGTGTAGTACCAGACTCGTACACTCGTACGGCATGCATCAAGTTTCAGCGAATTTCAGCAACTACTGGAACTCCTGTTTTGAGAAAGTTTTGGAAGGCGTTTCGAGAAAATCCTGACCGGTCCTGATGGGACTTTATCCATGTTGAGCATCCGTGCGAACCAAGTAACTATGGGCCTGCATGCCCATCATCATCAACCCACGAGGGGTGTTCTAGAAAGGATTGTGTGGCACACATTGTCATCCTGCAACAGGTCATTTTTAGTTATTTCAATGAGCTGGGGATGCCATAAGTATTTGACGATGACTTGCTTAGAGACATACGGGCGATCATTCATTTAGTGTTGCCTTAGGGAACGGATAACCTTTGCCACTCTTCGTCGGCGACGAGGGCGAAAGGATAACTGCCCCATCACACTGCTATCTGTCATACCGTGAGGAGAGTGTGGCGTACAGTAGAACCAATCCATGATCCATGACGACCCACCTTTCATCCCATGATGCTCTACTTCACTTCGTTTGACGCTGTCTATTTCAACGTGTGGAATTTCAACTGACACGGGCATACATGAGACGAACGCTACCGAGAACCGTAACCTGAGGCCCGGTGGGGGGGAAGGTCTCCGGGATAGATAGACTGACGAGATCCTCTGCGAGCTTGGTAGTTGGTACCGCCACTGCGTGGCAAAGTCAGTAACAAAGGACAGACCTGCGAGGAAGTTCGAAGAGACGAAAGCTCCCCGTACCGGACCTATGTTCAACAGACCCCTGAATTACATGTTGTAGGACAATAACCCGTGTTCTCTGCCGCTTTGATGTCATTGATGATGCGATGGAATAGTTGGAACGTTTATGAAACCGTGATCCGAGAAGTGTAAATCGGAATTACTACGATAGTCTGTCGATACGTCGATACCACTGACAGCTGAGCCTGTGGCTTCCTTCCCACCCACAGGGGCCATCCGGCCGGCAATCACTTTTCCGAACTTGAATGACGTGCGCGTGCGGCTGGCTCGAACTGCAAATTAAACCACGGCCCGGACGATCGTTCATCCGGGATCATTTTTCGTGCTGAGCGCCGCCGAGGAGGTCCAAACTGAACTGAGCTGACCAGACAACTAGAACCCAAGTGTCATAAAACTTCGAAGTTCCATTCCACGTTGGTGGCAACTTTGGAACACCTCATTGTGTCTCGTTTGAGTTGAAAACCAAACCGTTTCAGTGATAAACGTATCGATAAACACGTGTGCAATTAATCAGTAATCACCGCACTTCACGTTTCTGCACTAGATGTTTTATACAGTACCACTATATGGTCCGTGACCCTTCCGAGGTTCAGGCCCTTCAGGGGTCTCAGTGACAGGCTGATGACAGTCGTCGGCGAATACAAAATGATCTATCCATCCGGTCTCCATCCGAGCGCGGACTGCATGACTGCATGAGAGGATGAGAGGAAGGATCCCAAGAATCTTGTGGGGACCGTTGGGAGTGGCGCATCGCGCATGTGTCGCGCCAAGAAGCTTCCCCGGCTTCCCCTATCATGACGCACCGCCTCCACTTTTCAATTCTCCATTTGGCAACTTATGTTCCGTTGCCGACCACCATTGCTGCGGCGCCTTCGATAGATCACGTGAATTCCCATCAGACGAACGCCACCGTGTCGGGACGACATCGAAGGGTCACGATGATCCACCTATCAACGCGCATCGACTCTCTAACTGACATGATACGCAAGAGGTATGGCTGTGGTTGATTTCATTTTTATTCTGTGGAGACACCCGTCGTAACGCAAAAAGGAATGTAGAACAAACGATGAACCTCGACATGTCATACAAGGAGTATGAATAATACAAACAAACCCACAACAGTCTTATCTACAGCTGAAGAATTCAAAGATTAATCTCCAGGGCCAACAGAAAAAAGAGAGTGACACTAAATAGACACCAACGCCCTCGAACCACATAAACCAAACGTGGTGGTCTCCGAGGACGGTCCCAAACAGATCACGGAAGGATAGGAAGGTCTCGTTCCCCACGTGGCGGCCGGGTATCTCTGAATATTGACCTGTCAATACGCACTTCGATATCGAATTCGCTCGGGGGGTTGTGAGAATCCTTTTCAGTTAAGTTTGTCGTCAAACTCCCATCGACGCAGGACTCGAGCTTCATCTGTATTACGGAAGGCATGCTTCTGCTCGACTCCAGTGGAGGTGATGCAATGGCCGTAGATTGTCGCGTCCTTGCCTCTGTAGAGGTCATGAGGTCATCAATCAGCCCGGTCTGGGCATTAGGGTACGCACCCCGCACGTGAATGAGAATCCGTTGACTCATGACCCAAGTGGTCGCATACGCGAGGTTTACGCTATGCGGGTACACATGGTGAGGCCCACGACGAACACACAGGAAAGGAGGAAGATATACCCAGATGCTTGAATGGCATGGTCTCGCTGCCGGTATAGGAAGATGTTCACCAAGTTTACGGCTGTACGAAGAGGGGTTAGTCGAGGACCGACGACTTATCAAAGAGACGTACCCGTAAGCGCGACGAAGTATATCAAGCCATCGTATAACAACCTTGGCCTTGGGGTGAGACTTATCACCACTACTACCCGAAAGATGACTTACATCCTCATAAGCTTCGAAGCACTGCGAGGAATCAGGGCTGACGCCACATGTTACAGGAGCATGACTTACGGAGAGATTGAGTTTGCTTGCGCTTTGAGAAGGTGATATGTTGAGATAGAGAGTGTGAGTAAGTCGAATAGCATGGCCAAAAAGTAGAAGGTCCAGGCGGAGATGACACTGTCAGGGTGAGGAGTTCCGATCACACAACTAAAAGTTTTGTCAGGACAGTGGATGACGAGGTGGTAGTGTGGTAGGGGAACTACACGTACTTTCCCTGATCAAAGGCATAGCTCCATCAATACACCCTCCACGAACACAAGCAAGAACATCACTTACGTTGGTCTGCATGGCTAATGTGGGGACAGACAATCAATCAATAAATCGTCTATGGCAAAGGTTGTTTCACTCACGAAACCGTCTGTATAGTTCACTGACCCACTCCATCTACAATACGTGAGGACGGGAATCATCAGATGAGGAGAGACAATGACGAACCACAACGACGACAAAATACGCCACAATAATGACACGGCCTACCAAGGGAGTCCGCTGGGCAATGTTATATGTCCTGCGGCTCGTTGTCGGACTCAAGCACGTGGGACGCGATAAATCAAGACGCACCGAATACCCAGGATGGCATGCGACACCATGACCTGGAGGACTGCATGGGTGGTCAGCTTCTGGCACCTGGGCGGCGTAGGGCACTGCTGTCGTACCTTTGAACACAGGAGAGAGGTAGCCGTAGTGGACGCAAATGGTTGGGGAGAAGTGGTGGTAGAAGAACCCCACACCACTGATGATGAATATGGATACGCTCAGGTATCTACGGAATGAGTGAGCAAGAGTTCCCGACGACGATGCTAATCAACATACCGGATGAGGACGAATAGTATGAAGCCCAAGCTGTCCAACAGGGATGTGTCCCAATCAATGCATGGTCTTTGCGTCCCGGCGATAACTTTCTTACCTACGCCGACTTGAAGACTTGTATAGCCGGAATTCGGCGGGGAGAGTGATGAGATAACTGGCCGAAATTGGGTCACAACGATAGGTCAAAAGGAAGTTACTGGCAACGCACTCATAGGCAGCGATACCGATAGACGCAATACGCAAGTTATTGGCAAATGTGATTGCGCTTTGACTTGAAGTACTGGGGGTAACGGCGGCGGCGGATATGAAGGACATTTCGAAACCCGAGGGATACGAGGAAAGGGAAGAAGGATGAAGGTCCACGTTCCGACGATCATGTATACCCGAAGTACTTATAGACAATACCGTCGCTAGTCGTTTCAACGAGACCGCAAATGCGTGCCTCTCGACAGATATGGGGCAAGGGGAAATCATGACATAAACGCCTGCATCGGGATAGACCGATGAGAAAATTTTAATCGGGAGTCTCACCCCTTGACGGGGAGATTCAGGGCTGAGCTGGGCTGTCGTATGTCGGGGATAGCCCTTTTAGTTCAAAAAGCACATGGGCCCTTCGCTAGTGCCATCGCCCAAGGGGTTCCAGGGTGATATTTTCTTTAATTTTTTTTCTGTAAGGGACCACCTGCAGGGGATTTCTATTAAAAAATCAGGTTAAATGGCACGAGGAGAAAAGTGATGAGCGCCACTTTTGGTTTCTTCTTTCAGGGATCTCAAAGGTCCTCCCACTGAGTGGCACTTGACGAAACATTTGCTTGTGTGTCCCAGTGTTCGAGCTAAAACAGGGTGGATTTCGTTCAAACGACGATCGAGGAGGGTTCAGCGGATCGAATTGTGAGGGGTCGCCCGACGTGGTAGCGAGAGAGACTCGGAGACGCTCAGTGTCGGGTCGCCTTGGACGCAATTCGCACAGTTTGTCGAAGGCGACAGGGTGGGGTTGACCATCGAGCACGGTCGTGCTGACAACGCAAACCAACGGCGACGCCGGGTCGACCGTGGGGACCCATCATGATCAACCTGAGGCAGTCACAGCGTGT
>Ga0307510_10003354_pt1 | contig 18657 bp, 14 predicted proteins | sample 12_EM_MG_FD_207224 | JGI IMG/M metagenome (GOLD analysis project Ga0307510, IMG submission 207224) | Populus trichocarpa ectomycorrhiza microbial communities from riparian zone in the Pacific Northwest, United States - 12_EM | ecosystem: Host-associated > Plants > Roots > Unclassified | place...
CCTCCTCCGCTCTTTCGGTTTTTTTCTCGCTTCATTCCCATACAACTTTCAACTATCTGCACTCCGCCGAGGAAACATTTATACGACCTTCCCTACGAACGACGCTCTTGGCGCGTGGTCTGCTTGTAATCCGGGAGCCCCTTCTAGAATCAGTCACGTTCATTCATTCGTTCAACTTTTTCGGGAGCATTTTACCCCGATATTTTTGTGCCCGAGATTTGGAAAAGGGAAGGAAAGGAAAGGGGATTTTGAGTTGGAAATCATTGGATCATACAGTGCACTTCAACCTTCAGACACATACATTCGCGTTCACACAACTAGACAATATGTCGCAGTCATCGAGACCCTCTTGGAAGTTAGTCCTTGCAGCTCTTCTCGCATCATTCAGCCTAGCAACAGCACATTTCGAATTTCAGTATCCTCCATGGCGAGGGAATACTCTAAAAGATGATATGCAATGGAAGTATCCATGTACGGTCGCCAACTCCCTTCTATTTCAAAGGACTTGGGGCTAAACAGTCACGTAGGCGGTGGGGTTCCCGTAACAAATAACAGAACAAAGTGGCCGCTCAAGGGAGGTGATATCTCGATTGTTCCGGGCTGGAACGCTGGCCATCCAACGGCATTCTTCTACGTCAACATGGGCTTCGGCTCTACTCCCCCGAACATGACGAACGTTATGCAACCGGTTTTTCAAATGACCGGGCCGAGCAGAGATCCATACCCGGGCTCTTTCTGTCTCAGAGATGTTCCACTACCCGTTAACGCCTCCGTAAAGGCTGGTGATAATGCTACCATCCAAGTGATTCAACTAGCACTGCATGGCGCTGCTCTTTACAACGTAAGTGCAGACCGAGCACAATCCTCCCTCCAACCCTCATCATAATTACATTTCAGAGGAGGGTTGTTGGTGTTGTTACTAATATTGGTGAGTTTATGCTTACTGTTTCATGAATAGTGCGCCGATATCACCTTTGTGGAACCGGGAGAGGAAGACAAGATGCCGGATGGGATGTGCGTGAACAGTACGACATTTGGTTTCAATCTCGTCTACACGACGCGATCATCATCCATCAGCTCGAAGAATCTATTTGACAGAACCACGATGATTACTGTGCTGTTAGGTGGTCTCTTGCTGGGGGCCTGGCTATAACGGTTTGACCACCGTATGATTCTACGAAAGGAGGTGGCGGGCGTTCAAAGTACCGTAGGTTGAGGCTGCGAAATATTAATGGCTTCCCGGGTTCTTTTATTTATTTTTTGACCCTTAACTTATTCCACTTCTTCTGTACAAAGTATTCACCATACTGCTCTTTTTTTATTTTTTTTATTTTATCATGTTTCGGCTTTCGGGTTGTTCGGGTGCCTATTTGGTTTCTTCCTTTCTCATCACTTTGCTTTACCTCCCTTTCGGCACCGATCCTGGTCGGCCCTTCCATTTCCATTATTACTCTTAGTTTAGATGACGGAGTAAGCGGTGACGGGACGGAATAAGCTGATGACGGATGGATGGTCAGAGGTGGTGGGGAACTGTACATGCATACCCTACCGGGTACAAAAAGAAAAAATTCATCAAATCTTCTAGAGATTGGTGGAGAAATTCTTTGTATAACTTTTTTCACTTTCTGTTTTTACGCATTCGGTTTCGGGGCATAGAGGTCTGATTACTTGTCTATTTTTTATTATTTTTATTTTTTATTATTTTTTTGGTCTGTACTGCTCCTCTCTGTCATGTTGTGTACGAGTAGGGTAGCGATACTCTTGTTCATTACACATGATTTCATCACAGCTCTGCTGTCGTAATGCACAAAAACCTATTTGCGGCAGTTCTCTCCAGTGAAGGAAGGGGGGGGGAAGTGAGGGAGAGAGGCAAAATTCCTACTTAGTTTAGCCATTCTTGGTCAAGTGTTCAAGTGATGAACCGATCGTCGCAACGGGAGGCTCGGAGAATGGATGATTGGGTGGAAAGAGAGAACGTTGAAATTTGACGGGTGGAATCGCATCTGATACAGATATATCATATCATACTTACATAGGGCGTATTCGGTGGGGAAAAAGAAAAAAGGAAACAAGAAACGAAAAAACAGGCTTCGAAGTGCACCTTTCTCCTGCTGTGGATTTTATCTTGTAAATTTTATCTGTAAGGAAAGGAAGGGCTTTATCTTTCTCGCATGACCGCGGGGCAGTGCTCACCATGCACCCGATCCATTGAATAAACTTACAAGCACAGCACTCGAGCACATACCTTCAGAACCACCCCACGAGCACCGGTAGAGCACAAAACGTGGCGCGTTTTCTCTCTCTGCCAGTTACAATTCTGCAGCTTGAATGGTTGTGTGCACAATGATTACTGTCTCCCCCCGAAGAACTACCGATTCAAGAGAATCCATTCGGTCGTCCCCCCTCCCTGACCGGTGTCAGGGATTGATGAAGCAGCCCATGGCGCTGTGTACCGGTACAGTTGCTGCAAAAAACTTGTTAGGCCCGCCATAGGTATTGCCTGGCGGAAATCGCTGTGCTGGCTAAGCCGCGATACGGTAGGCTTATTGGAGCACCGTGGGTTTAACAAGATTACGGATGCTGCACTGGTAGTGGATGGGATTCGGCATGCTCATCTTACCCGTTATTATATGTCCCGTCTGGGAAAAAGCAAGACTAAACAACAACAAAAAAGAAGCACAATTCCTTCTCTGGGTGTTTTATCTCTGATTACGGGGAGATGACTGGAGGGTGGATTTAACGAGTAATTCTGGCACAGTTCAAGTTTATGTCGACAGCAGGTTGGACTCGGGTTCAAAAAAAAAGGGCAAGATCATTATTATTAGTGCTAACTGGCAATACTTCGAATATACCCGGTGGCGTAGTTTTTTGTGTGAAGTATATTGAGTCTTTTGTACGCCTGAAAGAGAGGGGGGGGTTTTTCTTTCCCAATAGGAGTTCCCTCCCGTTCTAGCGTTTGGTGGATATGGGAACACCACCGCAGAGACATTCAAGCCTTAGGGTCGGGAGAAGGGAGGAAGAGGAACCAGGAGAACTTGCATACCAGCAGACCAAAACGCTTTCTTCAAACCCTGAGGCTGAATGCTTCTGAATTGTGCGGATCTACTGTATCTGACTGGGAAGAAGGGGTGAAGTAGGATACCGTAACTTAATTCGGGGATCGCCCAGGCTGTGCGGGGGGGGGGGGTTGGTTGTGGCAGTGTCTAAGAATAGCATTGGGTATTAGAGTTTTTAGCTTGCGCTCTTTTTTTTTATTCCTGGGGTTTTGCGAGGATTTATACGAGTGGGATACAAGAATTTTGGGGGAGTACAGTAAAGTACAATACTAGTACGGTACCGGTAGATGTGCCTGAGTGACCTACGGGTGGAAATTCGGATGGGAATTTGGATTGATGGCTTGAATAGAAGAAGGGTTAGAATGGCAAAAAAAAAGAACCGTTGCAATGCCGGTACCGGTATTGATGCTCACGCGGCCGAATTGAAGCCCGGACACTTTGCACGGGAATTTCCATCTCACTTTTTTCGGCTTCGGATCGGCCGCGTGAATCTCTGGAGGCTTGATCGGTGCTCTTTTCGTCAAAAAATGCTATCGTACGATACCGCACATAGCCTATTTTACGAGTCCTACCACCCATCTTACCCCCGATCTTACTACCGGTACCGTGACTCGTACTCGTGCTAACCCAACACTAATGCCTTAAAACCCAATATCTGGGGTGAAGTTAGTCTGCATCCCCTGAATTAGTTATCGGAGGGGGGGGGAACAAAAAGCGAGAAAAAATCCTCAAATTGAACGCTAGGAGACCATAAGTACGGGACTCCGAAATGCAGCCTCCCCCTCGTCCTCGAACTGGCGGGGGACTTTTTCGCGGTAGGTTTAGGCGGGGCAATACACGCTGCATGCCCCCGACCGACCGACTGTGCCCATGGCGTGCTGGCAGAAGATTGTGGGGAGTCGATCCCACACATGTATCGTACTGCACGGTACCGTAAGTAATTTGGGTTTTTTTTTACCTTCTCCCGTGTAAACATGCCCTGCGGCAATTTTGGTTGAATTTGTGTTTGGCGAGTGTGACGGGCGGGTTCAGGGGCGCGGGTGTTGAACGGTACTATATAGTAGTTGTGTAGAAGTGTTATTGTCACGAAGCTTGTCTCATGGAGTTTTTTTATTTTGGGATCAGGCATTTGTGTGAGGAGCTGATCCGGGGGTGTCTGAGGTGGGATTTTGTGTGACAGCGATGGGGTTTAGGTACTAGTGTCCATGGGTTTGTGGATGTGTGCTGCTTGGATGTTTATCCGTTACTGATATAATATCGGTGGTTGCGTGGGTGTTGTGGGGAGTTGATATGATAAGCACAGGTAATAGAGAATTACGTTGTCTAGTGGGGGGTATGCGGGGCTGTGACGCAGATTACACGGTAAGCAATACGGAATGGGGCTAATTGGTATAGAAGTGCAACATATGGTTGTGGAGCATCGGGCTAATTCGTGGCAATGATACCAATCATGGGCTACAATTGGGAATGACGATAGGACGTCTAGAACCCCCCTCTTTGGATTAAGGAGAGAAAGCATAGCTAAAGGGTTCTCTTTTAGCCCCCGGTTGGGACAAATAAAAAGGAAAATCTAGCAGACCTTACTAGGAGAGGCAACTCTAACGTCCTAGCAGGATTCTCAATTATTCCAGTTCTTGCGGTATATAAAGTGTATTAAATTGGTGAGCAACTTCAGCCTTTGATCTAGACTACTGTCGATTCGACTCGGTGTAGAACCTCTTGATACGTGATTCGCGGTTGGGCGGAGTCATGGTTGGGTATACATATCTAATAAGTAGTGGTGGACTATTATCTTTTGCTAATGTGTCAACAAAACACTCGTTTGTGCTTGAGCACAGGGGCAATACTACACTGCACATGTGTCATACTCTGGTGATGCAGTATAATACTTGACACCTACCTAAACGGGATACAAGTCTCGATTATCATATTGGTTGCGATACAAGCGCAGTAGGATAGTACAGTACTGTGCAGTACCGGAGTCTACTCAAGCACCGGTATACTTTAATGTTCTGGGTGCATATGGTTATAGCTCCTCGCTCCTGCGACCCTCCCCCCTCCGTCATGAAAGGAGAAGATCAGCACCTTAAAGATACCCAGCAGCAGCGGGCAGGAAAATATTGCGAGGATAATACGCAGGCAACGGTCAACCGGTCGAACTAGACTAGGGCAAAACTAAAAGGGTACTGGGGAGAATCAAAAACTTCATTCGCTCGTCATCTTCCAAAACTAACTAACTAAACATAAGTCTATATAAGAAAAAACTCTCTCAATCAATCTATCGCCTGCCACACCTATCAATCTCTCCTTTATGCGTAATCCCCTTCTGCCTGTCGATCTCCGTACTCTGAACAAAGGAAAGACATAACCAAAAAACCATTCCATCTATCCTTCCGTCTATCCTTCCGTCTAGAACAAATGAAACAACTATCCGTTTCTGTGAACTCTAACAGAAAAGGATATACAAGAGCAAGCTCTGGGTGCCGTATATACCTGGTACCGGCCCTCCTTGGACGGACGATGAATAACTCACGGTTGTTTACTTCGCCGGACTAGAAATGATTCCATAGGGTGGGTCCCCGGCGCGAAACTTTAGCCTACAAACCTCTAGGTTCGATTAATAAAGTTGCTCGGAGGTCCTCCGTGTTAATGCTAGGTTATTGGCCTGGGGTTAAGGGAATCTGACCAATCTATCGAGCGAATCATTGCCAACCCTGCAAGTCATGTGGCATCGCAAACAAACCTCCCTTGTTTCCAATATTCATAGTTTTGTATTTTAGGTTAGGGGCACTGCAGTATAGTGATCTTGTACAATCCAAGTTGACATCCGCTTCTGGTGGTCCGCCTAACCGGGTTAGGCGCTTATACCCTACAGGATACCGGTACAGTCTCCCGGCTATAATGGACCTCCTTGTAACGAATCTCTGGCTATAAGGAACAGGATCTCGCAGGCACGCCAGTGGATTTACCCCAGAGGATAATTTGCTACAGTGAACGCCTATAGTAAAAATTAGTGAACGAGGCTTCGGGGGTTTGACTCTTGGGGTTCATATAGCCAGGTGCGACTGTATCTCAGGTGGCGGTTTACTGGTGGGCAGTAGTTGAGGACGGGGAGATGTGATACCATCACGATTAGCGGGTAAATTCTGATTTGCGCTCTTCCACCATTACTCGAGCAGAAAGAAGCTTAGTGCTCGGTATGGTAAGTTCTGCGTCGGCTCGAATTTTTTTGATTGGCGAAAACGTGAGTACAAATTAGCCAACCACCAAAAGGGTATAACTAGAAGCGTGTAGGAGGCTAAATGTTAGACCAATGTACTAATGTCCCTGCATCAAGTCTGGTTTGTTCCCCATAAAAGTAGAAACAGATTCGCCCCGCACCAAAAATCTAACACCGAGTGATAGGGGATGTAACGCTATCAGATCAATGTTCTTGAATGACTGGAAGCTTGAGTAATTTCTGCGGGCTGTGCCATGCCGGGCTGAGTTATTCCCCCGCGCTTCTTTTATTTTATCTTTAAAAAAAAAGAGAAGTAGAGAGACTCCGTGAATTGGGTTCTTTTGTTGCCAAGTGGCGAGGCGTGATGGCATGTGTGGGGGAATGGTAGGTCGCTTGGTGACTGGGGGTTTCGCAGGTTTGGTGAGCCCTCTTACTTTTGACAGTAGTGACGATAAGGATCCCTAACACAATCATGAAAGTCTTCCTTTCCATCCCCCATATTTTTCCTTTAGATGGTCCGAGCCCATTATTTAGATCAGGCTCTTTTCAATCATCTCTTAGATCAGACACTTTCTGATTATCTCCTTGCCTAGGCTTATTAGTGTGAGTACCGTAGCTTACATTACTACTGGTGAGATGGGGGGACATGTTATCTGACGGACATGTTGTTTTGAGGAAGGGGAAATCCTTTCTCACCCTTTGTTTTTGGTCCGCTCCTGTTCCTACTCGCTATGATGGGGCATAACCCGGCTGTTAGTAACAATATAGGGTGGAGGTGTTTGCTTGGACCTGATAATGCCACCTCATATGTATGATAGAAATTGTAAGATACTGTCAAAACTCGGATAGAGGTAAATATGCTAGTGCTTCTCCCAGTAAGGCGCTGTGTATGTTGTCTCAACAGAGGGCTGAGTTTGCGGTGTTTCCCCTCGGATGGCCGAGAAAGGGGATTCCAACGTCCTAGTACATTCACCTTCTGTTCGAGCTCTTGCGGTACTAGATCTGGATGACTATTGAAAAATTCGAAAGAGTATCAGTATGATATCTCTCCCCCTTGCCCTGAAATCCGCAATTTCTCAAGGTAATTTAGATAACTTTATGTAGGGGATGTGTCTGAGATCATCTGCGCGCGCGCGGGGGGACTAGGAGGCCCTCCTGCTCTGGAAGCTTACAATGAAGAACTGCCATACAAATTTAAAATTATGAAGGAGGAAATTGCACGCTTCTATAGCCTTTGAAGGCTCTAGGCCAAGTGCCCAGATTATAGCCTCGGGTTTTCATGGTTGCTTGTGGTTTCCGTGGGCTCTGTCGATATGGGGTACAGTTGGCACTGGGAGGGCAGTTGGGGTACCTGTTGGCGAGCCGGGACAGGTAGCAAATAAGAGGGGTGGGTTGCGAGCACCCATGACTGTAGTGCGGGATGCCGACGGTGCTGTGTATTGCCGGAGAATCCCTTGGCTGGGCTGTTTTCGTGTATGTATTATGGCCAATGGTCATGCCCGAATGCTGGGGATGAGGGATGGGCATTGCGAATCGGTGGCGAGGACAACCTATACTTGAGCCACAAAGCAGCCCCAGAATTGGGCAATGACTCCCTGCCGGGAATGCTGCCCTGGCCTAAATGGGATCACGTAATAGGGAAAGCATACGCTACGCAAGCCTTTCGGGGCTGCCCTTTGATGGTATAATAATCCTAGTAAGAGGGTGTTGTATTAGAAACCGAGGAGTGCAGGCAACAGGAAGCGCACATGGTATAGGGGAATACTAAAGTGTGGACATATGAACGTTTTAGGGCATAGACGGATGTATAGGGTTATAACACACATATATTAATATTATTATGAAGGCACCTTTATTAATTTATTGGCTACTCGTGACCCTCATCCGGTAAAGCAAAAGTGGTTCGCCGGGCATTTTTGATGCCCGACTACATCCACTTGGCGGGGATTCGAACTTGCGATGGTCCCTGCTTCAAATTAGTGCGGACTAGTTCCTTAGCCATTAGACCATCGGAACTGGCCAATAATCACCTCTCCCCTTCGAATTTTAAGTGACCTCTCTTAGATAGGGGGGTTTCAATCAAAAATGTCCATAAAAATGTCAAGCGCTATAGCTCTTGTAGAAGTTTTCACTGCCTAATCAGCCTTTAGCTAGCAACCCTCATAGAGTGGAACATACACCTCGACATCCTCTCTCCCATCGCCACGCCTACACGATCATACCACCTCCATCACCCTTATTATCACACCGGGGGGTCACGCGAATTTCTGAGCTGCCCCGGCAAAGTGAAAAAAAGTTCCCTTAGATATGGACAGGCATTATTAGTAAATATCCTCCCGCAAAAAAAAACATCTTCCCGGAACCATTGGACCTCGAAAGGGACGATTTTAGCCTCACTTATTTAAGTTGCAATTTTAAGCACACACGTTCTTGGTGTTGTAGGGCCTACGGGGTCACAATCCTTTTGCTCTATGACCCGCTTCTCGGTTCTGACTGCAGATTCGTCCCTGACACCGCCTCCCCCTATATACTATTCACGTTTGAGTTGGCTTTCGCATTTTGCCCAAACAGAAGGGAAGGGGTGTTACAAAAAGCCTGACTCCTCGAGGGCGCTCCTCGGAGGTTTGGGAAATATCAAGAAGATGGCAGGGCCCTTAAAGACGTTCTATATATAGTACTAGATGTAGCACTTCTATCTAATGTTGTTGGGGCCAGTTGGATTCAGGGCTCTGTTGATGAAGGTTCCCTCACTACCCCATTATTGTTGCCTGGCGGGGTCCTTTGAAGGAATGATGTATGGGTAGAAAATACACCAATACTGGTACTGTGTAAAGCGCATCATGGCATTGACATAGCACCTGTGTGCGCCTTGTCCCCGGGGCCGTTGTCATCTGGAGTGGGAAACCAACTGTAAAAAAAAACAGCTCACTGGTACTAAAAGAAGGTTCCTTGGGTCTGCAAGAGGTATAGAAGGGTTGGAACTGTGGCCTGTCTTTCGATACCTATGCAAGCATCCTGAGATTTCGGTAAACGTTGGAGGGCTTCTTCCCTTGTCACCAGCAAGTTTCTGTGTGAGAAGGGCAGGTTTTGCAAATAGGTTCCACATACCAGAGGGGTAAAGGTTTGGATAGAGCGATCGGGGCGAGAGGGAACCAGCGCAAGTAGGGAATTGGGACTTACTGGTTTCAAAAGGAGTTCGCCGAGAGGGGTTGAGATATGCTTCTGTGTGGTACTCAGGCTGAATTTACTTGAGCCAACTTATCTGCTATAACCCACTCCGACTCTAAGAAAGGCTAGAGACCGTTGTAACACTGAAGTATTTAAAGAGTATTTTGGTTCTTTAGCTTGCCTTTAAGCCTGGGGAGTTGCTACTAATATACTATCATACCCGGGTACAGTACTATTGGGGGTGTTTCTTCAATGTGATTGAAACCTGTCCAGCAGGGAATAGCGGGACTCATATCGTTGGCACTGTGTATATACATACCTCTCATGGGTACAAGTACGGTAGCCTCGAGCCCAGGTGTTAATGAAAGAGTAGATTAACGCATTTGATCCTTTTTCTACCACCAATCATTATCTCCCTGTTCTCATCTCTAGCGAGTCCTTAATTTCTCTCCTTCCCACCCACCCAATGTCTCCAAAAAATGTGTTGGAAATAGCCGCACCACTGGTATGGGAAACTCCCGCATTCTGATGTCGCAGTGGTGCGCGTACGCACCGACGGAGAGGCGAGCAAGCCATGAAAAGTTTTCTCACATCCGTTTCCCCTTCCTTCTTGGCCTTTCCTCGCCTAAATTCCACACTTCCTGTTCTCAACTTTCCCCAAGACTTTCCTTTCTACACACTCAACCCAATCGGCCATGGACTCTCTTTACCGCTTAATGCAGACTCTGTGTCTTTGCTTGAGCTGCTCTGCTCCTCTGCGTAAAACCTTCGTCGTCGATCATTACCTCCGCGTTGTTTGTCACTAAACCAAACACTCCCGAGTGACATACCATGAACGAAAGCTCCCAATGGCAGAACTTGGTGCTTGCTTTGGAAACTTCCGGGAGGAATCCACAAAAAATTGTCTACCCAAAGGGCCACATCGGACTCGAACGGCGGCTTGCGCCGAGCCCTCGGGCGAGTCCGAGAGTTGCCTGAACATCTTCCTGCGCTCAAACCTTTTGACTAGACTCTAGCAGTTGCAGTTCCGCTCTTCGTAGACCTTCCTCAAGCGCGGGCGGGTCGGTGGACTCCTCCATAGGGTCTTTGAATCCTCATCCGTGGCCTTACAAATTTCGTCATAGTAAGACCTAAGCCCCTTATGGCCCGTCTTGATAGCTTTAGAGGCCTTCACTGGTGCTATTCTAATAGCTGAGGTTGGTACTGACCTCTGAAAGTCGTTGAAGGTGGTTGGAGAAATGAACTTCGAGGCGCAGGTTTGAACACTGCGAAAGGAGGAGAGAGATATTCTGTCTGTTTTATATGGTATTTGTGGAAAGCGTGGGGGGTGGGAGTGGCATTTTGAGGCAATTTGCTGGTAAACTGCCGGTAATCCGGGGGAGTTGTATAGGGAAGTTGTGGGGGAAATTAGTAAGAGAATGGGGATTGGTAAGAGGGGAGGTAGTAGGCATCATGGGTACTACTATCATATATGGTACTAGGCAATGTTTTCAAAGCACTTCAGAGGGTTGGGGTAGGGGATGCTAATCTTGTGGTGACGGGTTTGCATTTATGATGGCCAACAGGGTCGGGATTGTGAAAGGATTGAGAAGACACCGGCCTGTCCTGGCCACATTCACGAGGTATGAATTGCGAGTGGGGGGATAGAGATCCGTTACAGAATTCCAACTTCCATCGATAGGGTTCAATCAACCGATGCGGAAACGATCACTATATCAAGAGAATTGGACGGCATAGCTGGACTGTACTTCGAGTGGGTATGCCAGAAATCTTGTGCTCCAAACAAAGCTTCCGGCCACAGTTTCAGGGAGCTACTCCTATGGACTCAGCCTCCGCTTTATGCATGAGGAAAATATCTCATTTGTCCCAAACGATGAACTAATTCCGCCTCAACTCGATTCCCGCAATATTAATATTAACTCTAGCTGGAACGTAAGAAACCCTACCGTATTACAAACACTAACCCATGGACAGGAACAAACACTAAGACACCGCATCGCGCCCCACCAGGCTTGTATAAGCAAATCGTAAGCTCTCCATCTATAACCATTCCGGCCCAGAACGGTCTTTGGGTCGGTTGACACCAAGAGCAAAAATGACTACTCCACGCCAGGATACCTTATATCCATTCCGCTAACTGGGTGTTTAGGCCTAATACCTTGCAAACACTGTGAGATTCTTCTCATCGCTTCAACAAGCTCATTTTCAGCCTCCCAGGAAATGCAAATTCTAACAAAATCCCCCAAACCCTCCCCAAACTCGTTACCTCCAGTAAGGATAAGATTATGGTCGTCTCTGAGGCGTTCTAGGAAGCTCCCATCACAATAATTAGGTAATCCCATCCAGAGATACCAACCGCCGCAGGTATGACTTGTATCGGTGATAAGCTTTACCCCAAGCGGGGTCAAGGATGTCGTTATTGCTGAAACGACTGCCGAGTGCCGTTTTTGATACACTGGTATCAACACGTGGGAAAGATGCGATTGTAAGGTTTTGGTACTGAGCAAACTCCACATTATCATCTCCATGATCTGCGAGGCATGTGTCGAATTCCTATTCGGGTCAGCATCTCTAGTTCACCAAACTAACAGTTAAAGCAATCAACTCACGCCTTCTCAAATTCCTCTACAAAACATTTAAACCCTTCGATCCAGCCAACCCTACATCCCGGCGCAATTACCCTGCTAAAACTCCCGCAGCTAATTGCGTTCCCAAAAAACTTGCCAGCATCACCCATCATATCCTTATCGATATCGCAAAGGCGAGGTATTGGAGACTCTGCGCCCCCTTCCCCCCATCGGAGAAAATCAAAGTCCTCTTCCGCAACAATGAGAATATCATACTCGCGTGCTAGCTCTACTAACCGCTTGCGAACAGGTAAAGGTATCGTAGAACCGGTAGGGTTCTTAAAAGTAGGCTGCAGGTAAAGGATTGAATTGTATATCTTCGGATATTCGTCTCCTGTCTTGAAAACCTGATTTTTCAATCATCGCTTATTGTCAGCGTTCTACTCCCAATTGCCTCGGGGTGCACCACAAACCGGCCAAAGGTTCATAGATGAAAGAGCCCTATCCTCTTCTTCCTGAAGCACACTCCTAAACATCTCAACATCGATCCCTTCACCGTTGTTACCTTCAGGTAACGTCCTAAACTTTCCTTCCAGCCCTGCATCCCCAGCAGCACTCTTCAGCCACTCCAGTTCGGCGGGTGCAATTGCCCATATAGTCCTGGTGTATATAGGGTCGGTGAACCTTCCCAGAATGGTGGCCAGGGTACCCTCTCGGGCACCCGTCGTCACCGCAATCCTCGCTTCATCAATAGCTCCTCCGTTAGGTGCGTAGTAGCTGCCCAGCCAGTTTGCAATCACTGCTCGCAGCTTGCTCGATCCTCCCACGAGGAGTGCTTCCGTGTACAGGTAGGGGTGCGTTAGCACCTCGCGGGCTGAATAAGCTAGTGACGCCGCTGGGAGTAGAACTGGTGTTGGAGCTGCTTTGGAGAGGTCTATTAAGCAGGACTTGTTTGACCCTGTTTGGCGGAGGTAGCTTGGAGGGGGGTCTGGGGAGAAGTTCGGGGGAAGCTGGGGCATGGTGATATTCACCGGCATGGCGTATACTGTGGTAGCTGTCGGGGTGAGGTTAAGGTAGACAATGTATACTTTAGATCGTATATCAAGCTGTGGCTGGAGAGTGCGGTAGAGAGAGGTAATTGAGGAGCAAGTTACCAAGAGTAGGGTGGAGGAGTGGCAGAAAATCATATGACTGAAGGGGGGGCAATAAAGGTCATTACAAGGTACACGCCATTCTCGTGAGCGTGAGGAAACGCCTTTCGTGGCGCGTGACGTGGTGCTTAGCTGGACTTATTCTCTGATGATATGTATGGCATAACCACCCAGGAATGAACTAACGGAAAAAAGGTACTTTTGATTTCGGCTAACCATGGTAACCACTTCTGTCTACTTATTCACCTACACCCTCCCCTTTCCTAAAGAGACATATCTCACAAATTCTCACCCGATCCTGACGACTCGATACAAGAATTATTCCTACGAGGATCTGGTGGGAAATTTTTATCGACTAAAAGCAATTAACCCCCAGTTTGCCCTAACTTCTAAGGGAGCAAAAAGAGATTAATCGGGGACGGTACAGCATGGCATTAATAGTGGTACTTAATAACCAATTCTGGGGCATAGTGAACAATACATCCAAGTACTGGTTACCACTAAAACCCCTGCTAATTTTTAACCTATTGCATTGCTCAAACTAGGATGGGGCCGCTATACCGCGGAAAAGGGTTGGATGAGAGGCCATATCAACAATGATACGAGTGACCAACGATGAAGGTGTCCCTGTTGCCGGTCGGGGGACCAATAGTGCAGAAGTAACAGAGGAATTGCTGGCTAAATCAAACTAACCAGGGGGATGGCTGGGGTGGCGAAGCACCCCTGGGCCTAGATCTCCTTCTGCCGGGTTAACGCGTGGGTCTAGGCTCCCCTCTTTCCTACTATTTCAAGAAAGGGTAATAGGTTGCGAATCGTGATAAAAAGGAGCATCGTTTAGACGCGACGGGGGCTTTTTTTCATCCTAAAAGTGACCTTGAGGAGCGGGGGCAAACATAGCATCACGACGCCAGAGGACAGAAATTGGATACCCCCTCACCACCTACAAGTGCCAATAGTAGCTGTTCTCTGGGTAGGAGAAATGATAGATCTCACTCCCACACACACTAATATACCAAGGGCCTTGAGCAGTTCATGCGTATGAAGTCTATCCCTACATCATAGGCGTGGTTGCCTCCCCGGGTGGCGTGAAACAGTAAAATTCAGTCTCTGGTGGGCCGAGTCAAAAGTAGCTACTAAATAGCTATCATTGGTACCAAAATTGGACCTTTTATACAATAACTGACTCAGAGTCCCCCAGAGCTGCCAAGTCCTCAACGAAATCTAATTCTTTCCGTTTCCAGCTTAGCCTGCCTGGGACTGAATTTTACCAGTTTACACTACCCAAGTGATGGGCTCAACCCACTTCCACCATGGACGGGTCAATCATTCCGGAGCCCTCCATGAACTTCTATTCTGAATATTGTTGACTAGCTGCACTTTCAGCACTTAAAGTTAGGTTGTTACGTATAAGAAGTCCGTCGTGAGGGTTTAGAGAGAGTTCGGTTTGCAGACAACTCTCACTGATAACTAAACCCAGCTGAACTTGTAGTAGAACTATTGAATGTTTGACATAGCCTTATGGAAACTAAGAGGTGTAGGTACAGTATGTTGGCTCCAGTAAGTGGGAATCAATTGCATGCAGGTCAAGAATGATATACAGTAGCTACGATAAAAAGACATGCATATGTTCAAATTGCTGTGGAGGTAGACAGGGATATGAGCAGTGATCCCAAGCGCCCCAGCACCCCTGTAGGCACCCACCAGACTCCAGTCCCGGGCGTCCCGGGCATGTGTCTCAGGCTATAGGGCAGGAGCGTCCGTCCTTTGGGAAAGACTGCCGTCTAGGAGGGCGACTGTAGGTCACAGGAGTCCTCTATGGATGGTAATTCCCGGACGGTATGATACCTGCAGTCCCTACACGTATCTGCACCCCTCTAAAGTTACCTACAGGGCACGCCCATAGCCCGGAATTAGCCGGGAGATTCAGCACCTGCGGTCCCCCCTGTCCGTACCGGCCGTCCTTTCAGGTACTGTAGTCCGTCCCGTCCGGACCCGGGGACGGACGGGCTGGGCCCTTGGGCTCACTGGATATGAGGAATATGGCTTGTGGGGTCCGCACGTTATCAGTATCAGATCCCTCTTTTCTGGGATCACGTACGTCATGAGACGGACTGTGATCGATATCTAATTGACGCCCCCGAGCGAGGGAAGAAAACTATGTGAGCTCCGCCGTGAGGTTTTAATTTATACTATCGTTTTCACCTGCGCAGGGCACACTCGCTCTTTCGCAATTAGTCAATTGTAATCCCAGAGAAGGAGTCCGTCGTCTCTGATCGTGGTTTTGGTGGCCCCTGCATTACAGACAGCAGATGTTTAGAACTCCTGCTCAGAGTATTTAAGGTATAGGATTTCCCTGTAGCCGTCCATCGTCCATTAGCTCTCGCCGTCTTCCCCCAGACAACATCTTCACAGCTTCTACAAAACTGTAGGTACCATTCCTATATTTCCACAACCTTTAACCGCATTGCTAATTTTTCTCAAGAAAATAGTAACATGGGCACAGGCACAGGCACAGATTATCAAGACAGTGTCAACAGGAGCCATCTCTATCCATGGCCATGGTATCAGAGTCAACTCACTCCCTGAACTCTCAGTTTAGTACCTGCCTGGCACTTAAAAGGTGGCGAATTTAACCCTCGAAATAGTCAATACCCTGGTTTTCTTCCCTTTGCCCAGCCCGCAAAAAGGGACACCATGGTCGAAAACTATCCGTGTTGACTTTTCCGGTGGAGACACCACTGTAGCTTCTAGAACTCTGTATCTCGGTTCCAAAAACCCCTTTTCTCAGTAACATCTCTAAAAATGCGAGTTTCGAATACACTATCCCTAGAAATCCTCCTTCTGCGTTCACTGGGAGCGGAACTTCTGTTGGTCTCGGATTGGGGATTCCTGGCTATAAGTCTATTGAACTCGATTCTGTCACGATTACCACTTTTGGTACTTAGGAGATAGTGCATCGGTAAGCACAATCAACCCTCATCCGATTTGGAGCATACCGGAATAGACAGACAAGGTAGGCCAACGAATTCTTTGTTGCAGCTACGACGGAACCTGATCCCAAAGCACATGGGCTGGTTATCGGAACTACGCTGGTAGGCAATGGTTGGTGGGAAAGGGCAGGTTATTTGGGGAATTTGGTAGGCTGTGTGGAGTATCTTGGATTTGTTTAGTCGTTCTAGAGTAGTTCGGTCGTTCATTGGTCCGTTCAATTGAAACTCTTGGAGGAACTCAAACCCAGAGATGCAGCTTCAAAGTGATGTGATGTGTAAGCACTGTGGGAGGCTGGAGCAGATGTCATTGCATTCATACCCAAACACTCGCAGCCATAGATGCCAGATGCCAAACAGTGGGTGATGGTGTGCGAGGCACAATATTCCTGACTTACGCTAATCCTGTTCAGGGCATCGTGAGTACCACAAGTGAGAGAAGGTTGCGAATTCATGAACAGCCATGACATATAGAATTAGGACAAGCCAAGAATGGCTAAAAACAAGAACCCCAGCGAAGCAGCCATACAATGCAGCCAAGACACTATATCCGAGCCCCCGTAATAGAATATTGCTCGGACTAAAAATCCAGGTTGGTATAAAATTCCCTCGAAATAACAATACAGCTCCCCGATCATCTAGTATCTATCGATAATCCACTTCCATACGGAAGTCTCTTCTTTTTCTTCAAGGGCCGCAATTTCAGCTTTCTTCATTGTGATGTATTTCGCAATACAGGCCTCACCGATCCGGGCTTTCAACTTTTTGTCGAGTCCCAGAAAGACCATCGCCATGTCTACCCCTTCAGGAAGCTTCCTGGCGATTCCTAAGTCGTTACGTTCCCGAGATGTCAATTTGGATGGGTCGGCTAGAATTATTAGCGTTCTTGTGATATATAAAGTAGGAAAAAAGTAAGGAGGAATTACAGTTACAGCTCTCGCCAGGCAATTTCATCCCGTCTAACATACCCATGCACCCAGCTGAGATGATGCCGGCGGCAGCGAGATAAGCGTTTGCAAGTCCATCAATACATCGAATTTCCCAGTGAGCTTCCCCCTTGCTCACGCGCCTTAGGGGAACTTCCCTATTTTCCTCTCCCCAGGCAATCCAGGTGCCCCCCGCCCAGCAGCTGTCCCTAAGCCTCTCATAGCTGGCTGCTTGTGGTAGCGTCAGTGCTGCTAGAGATCCAAGGCGGGATAGCACGCCTGCAAAGAAAGCGTTTTGGAGTGGCTCTGTGGGCGGGGTCATCGATATATGCATGTGTGCAGCAGTACCAGCGGCATTTTTGAAGGGCTTTGGATGAAGCGTAGCACGAAGGTTGTGGTGGGAACAAATGCGCGCAATTGTCTCGCGAGTATGGTAGAGCGCATCTATAGATTCAAGAGGTGGGAGGGGGCCCGTAACAATCTCGTACTGAGATGGCGCACTCTCGGGGTGGAATAGAAGGACTTCTATCCCAGATGCTTCGAGCGCATCGACTATTTGCTCAAGAGCTTTGAGGCATTGATTGTGTAAGGATCGAGCAGTGCTCCAGGCATGCGTTTCGCTGGCAGCCCCGAGATTGGTCTTAGTAAGGAAGACTACTTCGGTTTCCCACCCGATGAGGAAGTCCACATTGTGTTCTTCTTTAGCCCGTCGAACCGCTCGGGAAAGTATAGTACGCGGACAGGTATCTACTTCCTCTTCATCGTCCTTGAAGAAGCACATCACACTCGCGTGTTTGGAGGGTTTCTCTGGAACATCAGACTCTCCGGGGCAAATCCTCAAACTCGACCAATCCGGGACAAGATTATATCTGCCAGCAGGTGTGAAATCATCTGTTGGGGAGTCATCTTGCAGAAGCGATAAGACAGCTTTGGTCACCGTCAGAACGGTGCCCTCCGAAACCATTTTGTTCATTTGTGCTAGAGTCACAAGCCGGAGACGAAGAGTGTTGGTATAATCCACCCATTGCAGACGAAAGTATTTGACATGAGGGTTCTTGTAGAGAAATTCAGAGAGAATTTGCGTCTCTTGGTTAGTCGGGAGTGAGTGGCCAACATGATTAATTGTAGGAGTGAATATAGGATTGAGGCTTAGTTTGTAGAGCTTATTGGAGTTCTCGAAGAGCAGGTCTCTAACAAAATCCGCTGCCTGGGGAACAGTCAACTGACCCTTTGCTACGCACTTTGAAAGAACCTGTTTATAAAATAGCGACATGTGAGGCCATGGTACAAATGTTTCTTGACAGAGCGCAGGAAATACACACCTCACCTAACACTTCACGTATCTGTATATTCGCCAGGGCAAATCCCTCGGGGAACCAATGACCGTCAGTGCTCCAGAGAAGCTTATTGCCCGGCGTGCACTCTAGACATTGTTTGATAACAGATTTTTGCCCGTCTTTGGAAATCATAGGAAAGACTTCTCCAATATCAAGATATACGTTCTTATACACAGAGGCGAGGTACCCGGCCTCACGGGTAAAAGGGTAGGAGGAGTGCAATAGGACAATCGGGACATCTGGGT
>Ga0307510_10003355_pt1 | contig 18655 bp, 21 predicted proteins | sample 12_EM_MG_FD_207224 | JGI IMG/M metagenome (GOLD analysis project Ga0307510, IMG submission 207224) | Populus trichocarpa ectomycorrhiza microbial communities from riparian zone in the Pacific Northwest, United States - 12_EM | ecosystem: Host-associated > Plants > Roots > Unclassified | place...
AGAAAAAATATCCCGCAGTACGAGTATAAAATTCGATGCCGGTAATGGTGTCCTGTGCTCTCAGAGTTCATGTCATAGAAAGTGCTGAATAACGAGGTGTCCTCATGACGGGGGGATTTTTCGTCGCCGACTTGCAGGGATTGGAAGATGGGTAGATGAAAGACCTAAAGATCGGCCTTTGGTAGCATGTGAGGATTGTGCTCAGGGGGGCTCTGGCGAGAAGGTGCTAGATTGGATCCCCGATATTCTTATCACTAGTTCCGGGGGCGAATTGCGAATTTAGGAGTTCCTTTTTGCTCATATGGGCGCTCTATATAAAGCCCTCAGGTAGCATTTCCTTTTGAGATGCATGATGTTTTTTATACTAGCCTAGCTAATGGTGTCTGATGGGTTTATGGCAATCCAGCGTACTGTGTTGTATTATATCGTATTGTAGGCGATATAAAACGTATCTATAGAACCCGAGGCTTGGGGGAGTGATGGCCTATGACGGCGTTATAAGGAAAGGAGGGAAAGGGTGGCAATACCGGTAGCTAAGGTTCCTTGCTGGGGGGTACTAGCGCTCAGGTGTGGGGGTATATATGAACAGAGAGACATGGAGTTGTATTTTTTTCTTTCTGCAAGTATCATACTGTGCTAATCAAAGTGACTTTTTCGGGAGTAGGACACCGCGTACTAAGAGTTTCATGTATATGGGAATTTCCTTCAGAAATGTTTAGTAGAGATTCACTCTGCTGTCTCAGTTGGTTGGTTAGTTTGGTGGGAGGTCCTGAGTCATAAATTGTTCGACCGGTAGGCTATGATGGACTGCTATTCATCGGTGTATTCAACGATTGTTTGAGATACTACTTGGGTTAGCCGCGAAACGGTATTGGTCCCCGGTTATTAGAAAGGTAAGTGGTGGTAAATGTAGCAATCTGGAGTAGTAGCGATCTGCGATGCACTGGGAGGTACCGTACGAGTATTGTCTTTCATAAAGCTTGATGAACTTGTCTGCACTATAGCATGAGCTGGATTGGTCTATCGCCGGCGCTCAAGAGTGTTCGTTCATCGCAGAACAAGATTTGGGCTGGGCCACAGGATGGCGCTTAAATAAGTATGGGATTTCCGGCTGTCATGCCGATGGGGTATGTATAAGCCGGGTATCACCCCAAGTGTGGATGGGTTGATCGGATGATCCCGAGGTATTCATCAGGTTTCACAAAAGACCCCTCTTTTCTTCAACCCCTAGGTACCCCGGTAGTCAACAAACTCCATCATCCATCATCCACAATATCCTAAGCGGCAAAAAACCGAGAATGTCTCAATCGTTCAGTAACAACACCAACTCTTTGAACAGCCACCTGAGTGTTAGCGTGTCGAATAACTTTACATTTGCCGATGACCGACCTAATATCCTAGCTTGGCTGTCCCCACTGGATCCCAAACTACGGCATCAAGACATCGGAGACCGTCGGGTGGAAAATGTAGGGGAATGGCTCTTACAAACCGGGGAATTTAAAAGCTGGTGCGCCGGTGGTGAGGGAAGCGAGTCTGATGACGCAGTTTTGTTTTGCTATGGAAATCCGGGGGCTGGAAAGACTTTTATCAGGTAACATGGATGGATCTCGAGAAATGGGAGGGAGAGAGCAAGTACTGATAGGCCGCGATGTTAGCTCATTGGTGATAGACGACCTGTGCAATCAGGCTAGAGGAAAAGGTCTCGCCGTCGCATGTTTTTACTTCGACTTCGCCGCCCAAAAGGAACAGTCGCCGACGAGTATGTTGGGCGCCCTGCTCAAACAGGTTGTGAGCGGGATGGAAGAGGTACCGGAGGAAATAGTGCAAGACTATGTGGACCAGAAAAAAGTCCTTGGTGGGCGGAGACCATTACTTTCCGATATTATGAGGATGTTGCAGGCCGCCGCTTCCAAAAAACGCATATTTATATGCCTCGATGCTATGGATGAATGTGTGGCAGGAGATCGTGTCAAGATTCTTAATTCGTTAGGCAAAATCCTCCAGAGGTCTCCAAGCACTCGAATATTCGTGACTGGAAGACCACACATTCGCGCTGAAATCGAAAGCCGGCTTTCTGGAAGAGTGACCACTATACTTATCACTCCAAGGAGAGATGACGTCATCGGATTTCTCCATAACAGGCTGGCCGAGGACACAACACCGGATGCGATGGACGGTAGTCTCGAGGCAGACATCCTGAGACGAATTCCTGAAGATATTTCGGAAATGTAGGTGGAGGCAATTGCGCCGGGGAATCTATATCAATATGTCCGCTAATAGAGATTTAGATTCCTCCTAGTCTCGCTGAATATCGACGCGATCTTACAAGAAACCACAATCCATCGCAGACGACAAAAGCTTAACGCAATGGCCGATGGGCTGGGGTTGGGGGACGCTTATGATGCAACGTTGGGTCGGATAAAGGGACAGGGTGGGGAGAAAGCGAGGCTTGGCATGGCCGCTTTGATGTGGATCTCCCACTCGGAGCGGCCATTGAAGGCTGACGAATTGTGTCACGCCCTAGCGGTCGAAATAGGGTCACCAAATCTCAATACCAACAATGTTCCTTCAATAGGGACATTGCTAGCTTGTTGCCAAGGAGTTGTTTCGGTAGACAAGGAGGCTTCCACAGTTCGGTTAATCCACTTTACCCTTCAAGAATACCTCCGCGCTCATCCCGAGCTTTTTGGCACAGCTCATTCCATAATGGCCGAAACCTGCTTAATTTATTTGAATTCCCACCACGTCAAGGCTCTTTCGACCAGTCCCTCTCCCGATCTCCAGGGCACACCTTTTCTCGAATATTGCTCTCTATATTGGGGAACGCACGCGCGAAGGGCCTTTTTAGATAGTGCGAAATTGCTTGCACTAAAGCTGTTTAACGACGACTACGATAACCACATATCCACAAAACTCCTCTTGAAAGCACAGAAACCACTCTCGCGTACTGTTGCTTTCGATAAACCCTCCTTATTCAGTAGTCTGCATTTTGCATGCGCCTTCGGGATCGTTGAGATTGTAGAAAGTTTGGTAGAGGTAGAAGGTTGCGACATCAACCAAACAGATTGCGTGGGTGATACACCCCTCGTGTGGGCTGCTTCGAATGGGCACGAGGGAGTGGTGGAGATACTGCTCAGACAGGACGACCTTGACCCTGACAAACCGGATCGCACTGGCCAAACGCCACTCCTCTGTGCTGCTCAGAATGGGCACGAGGGAGTGGTGAAAATACTCCTCGAACGGGACGACGTCAACCCCGACAAGCCAAATAAGTACGGCCAAACAGCGCTATTTGGTAGTGTTCGGAATGGACATGAGCGGGTGGTGAAAATGCTGCTTAGGCAGGGCGGCGTCAACCCTGGCGAGCCCGATATGTGCGGGCAAACGCCAATTTGTTGCGCTGCTCAGAATGGGTACGAGGGATTGGTGAAAACACTACTCGAGTGGGGCGGCGCTGACCCCAACAAATCAGATATGTACGGCAAAACACCGCTCGTGTGTGCTGTTTTGAATGGGAATGAAGGAATGGTGAAAGTACTGCTCGGACGGGACGATGTTACGCTGGACAAACAAGATATGTACGGCCGAACACCACTCCTTCGTGCTGCTGGGAATGGGCACGAGGGGATAGTGAAAATGCTACTCCAACGGGATGAAGTTACGCCCGACAAATCAGATGTGTCGGGCAACACACCACTCCATTGTGCTGCTTCGAATGGGCACGAGGGAGTGGTGGAAATACTGCTCAGACAGGACGACCTTAAGCCTGACGAACCGGATGGCACTGGCCAAACGCCACTCCTTCTTGCTGCTCAGAATGGGCACGAGGGAATAGTGAAAATGCTACTTCAACGGGATGACGTTACGCCCGACAAACCAGATATGTGGGGCAACACACCACTCCATTGTGCTGCTTCGGGTGGGCACGAGAGAGTGGTGAAAATTCTACTTGAACGAGACGACGTAAATCCTGATAAACCAGACGACAACGGCCGAACACCGCTCCTGAGTGCTGCTAAGTATGGATACAGCGGAGTGGTGAAAATGCTGCTTGGGCGAGGCGACGTGAGCCCCGGTGCACCGGATAACGATGGCCAAACACCGCTTCGTTGGGCTGCTAAGGGTGGGCACGAGGGAGTGGTGAAAATACTACTCGAGCGAGCGTGGCGGCGTCAACCCCGATAAACCAGATAGCAACAGCCCAACGTCACCCTATTGGGCCAATCATAACTGAGATTGGATAATGGGGGAAATGCTCGAATGGGACAACGTCAACCCCGATGAATCACCATTCGCGGATGATCTCAATTGGTAGGAGGAGTGGTGAAAATGCTACTTAAGCGAGACGACGTCAACCTAGATAACCAGGTAGCGGTGGCTGGACGCCACTCTATTGTGCTGCTCGGAATGGATATGGGGGTGGTGAAAATGCTGCTCGAGCAGGACGGCGTCAACCCCGATAAACCAGCTATCCTGCTCTGCGGTGGTGGCGCTGCTACAATCCCGGGGTCTTCGGGTGTGACTCGAAATTTCCATCATATTCATTCCTCATGTTTTCTTGCTGTTGACCTTTGAATATCTATTTATTTATTTATATTCTACAATTCTCTCCCTCTGAAGTTTAGACGCGGGTTTTTTTTAGATATTCGGAAAGTTCTAGGAAGTGCGAATATTTCTAACGATTCTGACGAGCGGTGTAAGAGCTAGCTGTTAACTAGGGTATGACGGCGATTTGTTTCCACTATGGGCATGGTTTAATTAAGGTTGTTTTTATGTGCTATCCCCTCCGGGTAGAAAGTTGAAGGCGAGGTTGGGAAGCTGTCAACGCATTTTAGTCTCATATATGGAGGGGAATTAATATAGAATGAAGTCTTTTAACAATGCCATTGAAACAAATTCCCAGCCCAGTACCGTTTAAACCCTCGAAACTCTCTACGTGCTAACCCCCGTGCATGCCTTTAGCCGCAGATCACATGCCTGACTCCGGACACTACTCGGCACAGGCTGGTATATCTTCTTTACCGCTCAACCCAGCCTCCGGAATGTGCTTTAAAGCTTGTTTTCCTAAACTCAGCTCAACAGCCGCTGCTGCGATCTCTGCCACTTTTAGATATAGTGCGTAGTTCAAACACTTGATACCCCAACCTACATCCCTAAGCGCACAGCGAGTTTTGCGGGAATATGGGGTATCCCACCCTGACATGTCAAGAGTGACAGAGCGGCCAACGGTGATGTCCGGTATCCACCTACGACGGAGTTGGGAAGGGTATCTCACTCCTATGCCCTCCCCTTGCCAGTCATACTTTTTTCTTCCTTCTCCGGGAACTCTAAAACCCACGTCCGGCGCCACAAACCCAAGTAATCTTCTCGGCCAAGTAGAGAGAGCTATGCCATGCCCTGAGACATTTGTGTTGAAATAGTACAGTGCGTTTTTGTATTCTAAATAAATGATGCACTCCCGTAATCGCAGCTGCAAAGCACAATACCGGAAAACGGTATCTCGCACTATAAAATTCGACGCCCTGAAATGTAGTTCTTTTCCCGTGGGAGCTCATGTTTCAGAAAGTGCGAGCAGGTTAAATTCGCCGATCTTAAGCGAATTTTAGGTTATCAGTTTAAAGGGGATAGCTTGACAGAAGACTTAAGGATGTAGCTTTAGTAGCGTATGAGGGGGTTGTGTTCAGTAGGAGGCTACTAAGGAGGAAAATTAGATCCATCCGATTCCGATCCCTACCCCGGGGGTAAATTGTGTATTTCGAAACTAAATTGAGTTCTCCTTCCTCTGAATGCCGAATATAAAGCCCTCTTGCTCTTCTTTGAGATCTAACTTTAGAGTGTCTTTTTTGGACTTCGCCGACGAAAAACGATACACGGCGAAACGAGATACGGCGAGTGACAAGCGGTGAAAAGAAACGCCAAGCATCCTCACAACCTAAACGATCGCACACTCCAGGGGGGCGGGGGAAATCTTTTCACTAACAACAACAACCACAGTCTCTCGCTCAACGACGACTCTATCGACGGACTAACTAACAAATTAACTAAGGGCGATCACAGGAGTATACATCAATCGCAAAGACATCATATCCATCCATGAGGCACCACACTGCTCCATGTGAGTCTCTCCTTCCCCGGTGAGCACTCTCGGCTAACTAAAAGGAAAACAAACTGTCCCACTGCCGCTGGGCTTCCAGCCCTCTCACACTGGCCTCACAGTGCTTCCGCTTTTCTCCCGGCTTTCCCGAAAGCTGCACGATCCCAAAACTATCGCGCATTCCTTCCTGCATTCGCAATGCTTTCCCGAACGTACAAACCAAACGCCCAATTCCAGAGCCATATGCCCGAATCCTCAGCGCATATCCAAAGCCATAAACAAGCGCGCTCTCGGAAGCGATCTGAACAAAGGAAGTATCGTGAGAGTATGGCGAGCAGCACCATTTTCAACAAGTCTTTTTTCACACAAGCCTAGCTAATGGCGTCTGGTGAGTTTACGGTAATCCACGGTGGTGTGTTGTATATTGCGTCACATCATATCGTAAACTTGCCGTGAGAACCCGAAATCCAGAAGAGTGATAGCATATGACGGCGTTATAAAGCAACTGAGGAAGGAGTGGTGGTAAATAAAGCTCTCTAATTGGATACAGTAGCGCTCAAGCGCAGCTGTGTGCATGGACAGGTTGAAGCGGACGTGGGTTTTTTTCCTCTTGCATGCATTGTATTAGATGGTTATTTTGGTTAGATGTGGGGCACAGATGCTGAGAGCGCCCGATATATTGTATATTGTTTTTTGAAATGGCTATCGGAAATTGGCCGTGCTATTTCGGTTACGGTAGTTGGTTTAGTGGTAAATCTTGGATCATGAATTTTCTGGCCGGTGTCTAATGGAAGGATATTTAATGATTGTTTGAAATACTACTTAGGGCAGCCGCTAAAGGGCATACCGGCACCGGTATTGCTCCTCGGCTATTAGAAGGGTGGGATAAGTAGTGGTAAATGTGCTGTGGAGTGGTAGCGCCCCGCGCTGCTCTGGCGGTACTTGTACAAGCGCTAAAGGGATGTCTTTGCATAGTTGATTTAGGTTAGCCCACGAAATAATCCCTGCCTTGTGTGAAAACACCCCCTCTGTGCTCGCGGGTATTGATGAACATCGAATGGGCGGCTGGTGTCCGGGGGAGCCTGGTACGGGGTAGCAGGAAGACCCCCGGCCTCTATTCACATCACGAAGAGTCACTCTGTAACGCTTTGAGTTAGGTGGCGTGTGTGTTTTTTGGTGAATTTTTCCACGGTATGGTGCCGGGCATTTGAAATCAGCCCTCATGGGTAATTCATTTTGCTTACATAATACACATAAATAAGTGGGGCTTGGCAAAAGTAACTTCGAAAATGACCATACGATGGGTAATTCGGAATTTTACTATCTCCACTAATATTGCTTTGATTGAAAATTGGAAAACATAGAATTAAAGAGGAGTGTCTTCTGAACACTTCTATGAAGCCACATCTTCTCAAAGATGTGGTGGTGGTTGAAAACTTTCGAGAATTATTCTTGTGTTAGTTTTCGGTTGATTTCAAGTGCCCGGCACCATACGATGTACTAGTACACCCCTTGCCCACGGATACCAACCTCGCTCGTTACACCCGCGATAAGATTTTCAACACATACGGAATTACTCGTACGAGTATAGTAGAGACCTTTAGAACTCCCGATTCGGTTGTTTAAGGGAAATTTTTAACGTCCTGTTTGGATATCAAAATATTTGTGAGATTCTTGGCGGTTGCAACGCAAATCTTGAGTTTCTTGCCAATCTCTCAGAATCAAGATATTTGTGGTGTTTGGATGTCCATCTTTCAGAGATTGTAATCCCTGCCGCATCCCTGCAATCTAGCCGATTTGAGTTTTACCTCTGGAGGTGAAAATTCCAGAGATTACACCAAAGCAAGCAACTATGATACAACCCCAGACTTCTCATCAGCATTTAAATTCCTGTTGCATGCAACACATAGCGCTTTAAGTCTGCTTTTTATGATGTTTCTGCTAATCGCATTATTTTATCAAGCGCCACAAAAAATAAATTCTATGAGATTCTAATCTCTCGTTTAGAGTTGCACAATCCATGTATTGCCAATCTCACGAATCTCAATCTCTTAACATCCAAACAAACCGTAAGTTGGCCGGGACGGTTATACCATTCCTTTAGAGGTATACTGTAGTGTGGAGAGCTGGGCTGGTCGGATCCCTATTTTTTCTTGCTCTGGGGTAAAAGGTTTCTGAGATTCCTGATAACATAAACCTATTTTTTCATAGGGATTCCCTAAAGCGACAAGCCCCTAGACCGTGCAAACTTAAAAATTTCCTTTAAATAACCGAATTGGGAGTTCTAAAGGTCTCTAATTATTATGTCACCCACCAACCACGAAATTTCCCGCGCCATCACCCTTAGGAACACCTCTCCCGAGTCCGGGGTTTCCCTCGGCCAAGCTCTCAGTGAGAGGCTTGGTGTTCACTGGTCTATTATGCTGGAGCACAGCACCGTTGACGCGGCCCTGTACGAATCTAGATTAAACTACTAGGGTTTTGACGGTCAGCATAACAACACCGACGTTGCGGAATTTGTGGCTAAGCAACTCAACCTGAAGCTTGACCCTATTACGGAGATGCTGAGAGCCTGTTTGGCAAACGGGAGGGGGACGGCTGTTCCATTTTGTGACCATTTTGCCTGTAGAAACAGTTGCTTAAGAATGTTGAAACGGAAGGGAAAAAGGTCATTTGCATAAGGCGACGGAACGGAACAGTTGTATCTAAACAGCCCTTTCGGAAAAATACTTCTTGGGTCAAGGGTAATGTCAAGTCACATCCCGGAGAGACTATTATTCGAAGTTGAAAGGGAGAGATGCTACCAGACACCATCATTGGTTTTGTGATATCACTAAGTATTGGGTCACGGCTAATATAATCTTTGTATTAATGTTATATCAAAAAATAAATACAAAGAAATAGAATACACCATGAATAAGGGTGAAGGTAGCTCTATGGTGAGATATTTGAGTTTACATCGCTAGGGTTTCGGTGAGGGGGGAGGATAGCAGTAGCCTTAGTGCTTGTACTTGTGGTGGGAACGGGGAAAATACAAGGAATGCCATCTGAGTGGGAGGAGCGAAGTGAGAGATATACCATACCTCACCGCGTATATTTTCAGAAGAGATATCACAACGTGCGAGGTTAGCCACATTGTATCCCATGATGCGATCCGGAGCTGGAGTGCGGTAACTTCAATGGATAACAACTGTAGCCTTGATAATATTATGGCAAATTGCTCGGGCATGGTACTAGTATCTCGTACTTTAACGGCGTGAGCCACCCGCCACCAAACCGTAAAAACCGAAACAATTGGGCATCACGCTAGGACGTTGGAGTTTCTCCTAGTAAGGTCTGCTGTCTCAGGTGAGGGCTGAAAGAATCTTCGCGGTGTGTTCTCCCCCTAATCCAAAGGGGGAATTCTGGACGTCCTAGCGCCATGCCCAATTGCCTCGGTTTTTACACGAACAAGGACACTCAAGTTAGAACTCTCACCGCACTACAGTGTGGTCCATAAACCCGATTTCGCCGCTTGGTAGTATGCATGGTATATCATAACCTATGATTCCAATTAGCTCGACCTTAAGCTTGGGCGAGGGGGTAATAGGGTTAGGGTTTTATGATATTTCTTCTCCGGAGGGAAGCAAGGAGATGAGGCGGGGGGTGGGAGAGTTACGGGCAAGAGGAAAAAAGCATTTACAGGGTACGGGACACCTTTGTGAGACGATAAATATCACTATGTGAGTGCCTATGAACTAAGGTGTACGGTAACCCTATACATCCGCTCATGCTTTTTGTGTACCCACGCGTCCACACTTCATTGCTCCTCCATACTACTACACTTTCGGTTACCGTACCTGCGCTCCTTGATACAACGTTCTACTACTACTGGAATTATGATGCCATCGGTGCTGAAAACACTAGCGATGGGGGCTGCGATGCCGCAGCGCAGAGCCAGCCGTTGAAATTAGGCCGTGGGGCTGTCATTGTTTGAACTGGGCGCCGGGGGTCCGCCGGTGCCGCAGAGCACATACTAGCCCGAGCATATGATTGCATTTGTAAAAAAAGGACTATTTGGAAGACCTAGATGAGGCGCTCTCGAAGCATGTACTGTAAGCCTTCCCGTCAATTTCTAACATTCCTACCGAGAAACGCTCTAGAAACCTGCTGTTGAGCAGACTAGTAATAGGCGGGTATGCTTGGTATTCCCGGGCTATTTTATGCTGTAGAGCCTGACTTCTGTCCACACGCTTTTTGGTTTTCAGATTTTTTATCGTGGGCTCTTGATTAAGCTAGGAAATTTCTTGAGGTGAGAGGCGGCGGCATAGCACTTGCAAATACCGTATACTCCGGAATGAGTGGAATTGTACTCGCTCGTCTCTACCAAGAATACCCCCGCCAGCCGGTATTTTGCTGGAGCTCTCACCAAATATTCGGCTCACGGAGGTATTCTTGGCGAAGACGGGTGAGTACAGCGCTGTACGAGATATATTTGTGTCCAGTAGAGGGCAGCAAGTTACCGGATAATCTCGACCATATCTATTACAATCAGGATTGGTCACGGCCAGGATCCGCTGCCGTGACCGGCTCGCTTCGCATGGCTGCAATGGCTGTGGCAAGGGATTGGCGGAAAAGACCCGTGAGCCAATAAAGGGTCATGTTAATCAGCCTAGCCAGGTAGGTGAAAAGTACTAGTGCAACTCGGCACTAAAGGCGTCTAAACAGGGCTGAAGTCACCTAGCCAATTCCTTGCGGATTTGCTTAATATTGGAACATGTCAACCAGATACTAAAGGTTACGGCCCAAGAGGTTAAAACATAGGAATATTGTTCTTCATTGCTAACCCAACTGGCCTAAGTTCGAAGGGTAAAAAAATAGAAAGATAAAAACCCGCCATCAATACATCCAATTTCTATCCTCTCCCATATCCACCGATAGACAACAATTTTTAGGATATTTGTACCGCGAGGCGAAGTACCTCCTACGTTCCTTCATCTTCCTATGTTCCTTCATCTTCTCCAGAAATTTCCGGCCATTCAACTTCCAAAAAGCAGTCAAAATATGTGCGGCGTTGAGATCCCTCGTGCGCTGGTCCCTGCTCGGCTTCCAGTGATGCCTTTTCCTCTCTGCTGTAGGGCGGCTCGCCACCACTTTGATCCTGTTTGCTTTCAATGAGATCCCGGCAAAAGAGTCGACCCACCCTTGGTAGCCCGACACAAGGCGGATTGAATCCTTCCCTTTGTACTCCAGGAAGACTTTTGCTAAACGTCCTATGAGCGCGTCCCCTCGTAGCCCTAGGATACCGCTAGCATTCAACCTGGCACAACGGAATACCTGAGTAGGAAATAAGCACACCACAACTCCCCAAGTCTCTTCTAAGCGGAAAAGCAAACCTCTTGTGACTTCCGCCATAATTCCGCATACTCTCGCGGTCGGGGAAAAAAGGTACCCAAGTTGATGAGACATACAACAATTATGGTGACGCTTCGCCGGCCTAAGGCAGCATCCGTTTTATGCTTTCCTTCTATGTTTATAACCATCTCGCAGAAGCTCATACAAACTTTAGCTAGACACTGCTTGTACCGGAAGCGTTCCAGAACCGAAGGTGACCTATATTTTCTTTCCCATCTCTTGAAGTACAAACGATGCCAAGAATCCGGAATAAGAAACTCATAAGGCCGTACCAGGAAAATCTAACCCCATTAATATCAAAATCCCGGATGCAGATCACATACTTACCAAAGACAAGGCCAATTCTTCATAAAGAGAAATGACGGAGGCCGAGTAAAAGTTTAGGGAGTTCGTTGCTCTCCTCATAGTGCCTAAGATCCCGAAAATATTCTCGCACTATGCTAAAGTTAACAAACCAACTAGAAGGCGAGCAGCTGAACCAAACATACAAATTTTCCCGGAAAATCTCCAGCTTCAGTCTCCGACATGAACTGATTGACTAGCGTTAGTATTTCCCAGCTATATTTGAGGCTTAAATTCCCCCTGTCCACCCGAGTGCGCATGTCCAGGAAGGTAAACCTCCACAGCTCTTTGTAGTCTATTGCTTGTTAGAGCACAAGTCTGCAAAAATCTTAGTGTATAGTTCCACATACCTAGAAATAGCGATGTTTGGTATTGGCCCAAAAGCGAAGACATACAGGCTCCGATGCTCTTTTGAAGAGCAGGTTCCATCCGATACTCTGTTGTGTCATCCTCGATCAAACACTGGTATAACGCGTGATATTTCCCCCCTCGGGGGATGAGTTCAGACTTAATGTGAGACAGAACTTCGAGGCTCTGCTCGAACGAGGACCTGAACTCCAATTGCTCCAGAACAGCTCCTTTCCAAAATGTCCAATCCCCTGCGACGTATTAGAAAAGAAGACATCTGGGTGGGATAGGATCAAAGATCTCACAATCCTGCGGTAAGGAATATTGAGGCAGTCTATTGCTCTCGCTCAATGAAGAGGATTCTAAATTTAAAAATACTCGGCAAAGGCGCACCAGCGACTAGTACACTGTGAGTCAGCGGTCTGAGGGCAGAATTTCAATGAAGAGAACTTACCTCTACTTTTTTAAAATAGGCCTCAGCTAGATTATATGTAAGCAAGGTTTTATACTAGATCAGGCCGGATTTTCTGAGATTATTCCTACATAGTATCGACAGGGGTGGGAATTGAGGTTCTGCCTTTTTACTCCATATTTTCCGCAATCCCGCATTAAGGGAAACAAGGGGGGGGACGATATCCCCGAAAATATGTCTTAATATTTTGCCTCTCAGCGATTCAATATCCACCACCCTGGGTGGGAGTCGCTGTTTAGAGCTAGCACGAAGTGGAGACCACTCCAGGAGGATGTGTTCGCCTAGCTGGCCAGGTGGCTCGTAAATTCCGCAATAGAGCTGAGCTGAATAAGGAATCGCTCCATGTGAAGAGATTATCCTCAAATCTTCAAACATGCACTCGATATGATCAAACGGAAGCCGGAAATCATTGTTCGGACATGCGCTCCGCGTTACCTGCAGACGAGTTAGAGGCGAGCAAAGCATAAACATCTTATGGGAGCGAACCAGAATATCCACATAACCAGATGTCCGCATATCACGAAACTTCCCCATCTCTACACCGGTCCCGCGCCGAGCGGAACTATCGAGACCCCGATTAATATCTTCCCACATTTTGACAAATGAATTGATCTGTGGGCTCCCCCTCCCGACAGCTGCCCGCAGCACCTTGTGGATCCGTCCATCTTCTTTGGTTCTGGGCCAAAGATTGGTTGCTATATGCTCTGCCTGTAGAAACTTACACAGCATGTTGAGCTGGACCCCCTGTTCCCGAGTCAGATTTTTTAACAAGAGGTTTTCACTAAGCAACTCGATGGAGTTCCTGACAAGCCCAGAACCGATCCCAACCTGGTAGGCTTCCATGTATTTCTTGTTAGTACAGAACATTTCAAAAAGCTTGTTCTTCAGGCTAAATCTTGACAAAACCATTTCCTGCTCCTCTGGAGATCCAATAAGATTGAGGGCCCGTTTTTCAAATTCGCTGGGAGTCGTGTCGTTGTCTCCAAATTCGGTTATGTAACCGAACAGTACATACTGTTTCAGACAGCAAGGCTCAATCTCTGACTCAAACCTGTTCTCTGTGGTTAGCTGACCCCACTATGCCACAGGGCTCCAGGAATTAAACAGAAAAGGAGATCGGGTATAAACTTTCTGATATAACTAAACATCCTTTTGAATTGCTTCCCACGAGCATAGCCCGCGAGTGCCCTCTCATGTTTGTTGAGTTTAGTATATATCTCGCTGGTTTGTAAAAACAAGCTAACATCTGCTGAGAGCCAGGCAGCATCTTCATATGCTCCATTATCGGCAAGAATTTCTATACCATAAGCCATTAAGATTAATACTCTCCTTCGGGATTTACTCACTAACTGCCCCCTTTGGATCACCTCCTTCCTTCCGGCATTGAACCGCCTTTGCGATACTGCGGGCTTTTAAGAAATATTCTGATGCCTTTATAAAATCAAGATTAGCCAGTTCAAGCGACCCTAGAGCTCTCTTGGTGAGTCCGTTTTGCTCGATAATATATGCATTGGCCAATGCAATTCCGTGAGGGTCTTCAGCATCCTCAAAGCAGCGGAGAGCCTAAAATAGAAATAGTGAGTCTTGCACTTTGAAAAGGTAATATGTACTAGCAAACTTTAGAGTATTTTTGGTCGTCAATCATTTGATAACCCATCTCTCTCCACTGAGAGACACTAATCGCCCTTCCTGTAGATAACCGCTTACGAAGCTCCGAAGTCTAGGGATGTCAGAGTGGATAATCGAGCCGGCAATCGTGCGCAATGTCAGGATATACCTCTATATCCTGTTCTGTTAAAATTTCTAGTATGGGACTAGGGTATCGGTGCGGTAGCAACTTTGTTGCTGTTTGATTGAACAGGCGCTGCACTGGGCCTAAGATACTTGTATCGCTTTCCAGTATCCATAGTCTGCTGCGAGCTCTGGTCACTCCCACATATAGATGCTTTACGTCCGAGCAGGATTAGCAAATAAATTAAGTCTAAAACAAGGAGCTGACTTCTATCTGGTCACCTTCAATTCTGAGCAGAGGACCTGTAATGCTATGAGTATCTCTTTTAAGATATAGGCTGTTGGTTACTCACGATATTTTCCCTCACCCAATCCGCATGGCTCCCTTGATAACTAGATGCATTATGTTGGCCTCCCGGTCTTGTTCTCCCTTCGAGTCTGTTCAAATTCTCATTACCGGCTTCTCTCCCCAGTCCTAAATGATCTTCTGGAGATATCTCTTTAGAATTGGAAGGGGTTAGCACATGACACAGTCTCGCCCCCTGTCAAAATTAATCCTTTCTACGAAGTAAATCTTACCAGTGTGATGCCTCCGTTCGAATAGTTCTTCCAAGATATTCAATTTATGGCTGTACGGGCTTGTGCTAAGGAAGTCATAAAGGAAAACATCATCAAACTCCATGCCCTTACTCTCAAGAATAGTTAATACCAGGGAAGACCTTCCAAGCTTCTCTTGAAGTTTGTCGCAGGTTTCCTCATCCCTCACCAGAATGACACGCGCTTCTCCGTATTCATTGAAATTGCCGCTCTTTCCGTCCGGTTCCTGAGGACTTTCTATCTTCTCACCCAACTTTAGGACATCTATTATGTTATTCCCGACTTCAAAAATTAGCTAGATAGAGTGGCTCCAGCAGCGGGGGTGTTACCATAAAGCGCAGGTCTAGGGCCGGGTCTATCTCCAATCTCGGGAGGTAATTCATCTACCAATTCCGGAAAGCCTAAATTGCTTCATAAGTATGGTAACAGAATGTAAAGTGGGCCGGAGGGCGGCATACCTCTATACAAGAGGTGCATCACTAAGGAGGCAACGCTTAAAATCTGTCTATGAGATCTAAAGTTGTGTGATAAAGGAAGTAAGGTTGGCCTTAGCTCTCTAGCGCTGCTAGTGGCATTTCTAAAACGCTCATAAAACAAGGCTTTCGCATTTGCGAACCGGAAAAGAGCGTCCTTGGATATACACTGAGCAGTATCCCCCGCTATTATTGGTGAGACTTGAGCACCAGAGGAGGACGGAAAACAGGGGGAACCATACCGAAATGGATACCGCGGGGAGATCCCACTAGGGTCAAAAGCATCCCTATATCCGACGTTCGCTGATCCTGGACCTCTGTTTGTTGTTAATACCCCCAAGCCAGCATTTTGGATCTAGAATTGCTAACCATCAACATAGATTTCGTCTATTACGCTTCTAATTTTCCGTTCAAACGCACTCTCTCCAAGCACCTCGGAAGACCTGAATCCCTCCAAAGCCTTCATGACTTTGATAATTCGGTCCACCTGATCGATATCGCCACGTTTCTTCTTTGCCTGCTCGTACCATTCATATATGTCATAAATAGTATGTCTCTCCTGCTCCGAGGCAAAGCTTGGGGCCAATCTCCAGCGCAGTCCTAAATATTCGTCGCGAGATAAGGGCTCGAATTCTGTGGCTTGCGAAACTGATCCCTTGATGACTCCCATTATTTCAAGAAATGCTGAATCTACCGGAATACCCCTCTTTAATCTTGGGGACAGGCGCCCCCAATACTCGATGTTAAATTTCACGAAGTCAGTTACTCGGGTGTATTTAGAATTGTCTATCTTTATATACCTCCGCCGGATTTCCTGTTCTCTAAGGGCGACTCAGTATGCCTACCACACTGTGATAGCTGAAGGAGAGGAGCAACAAACCTGATACTATTCTCAATGAGTCTTAGCAAGCAATCAAAAGTGCATACCAGTGGGAAATCGGCATCCGTGAGTGATAAAAATTGTTTTCTCGTATTATCATCAAGATCCTTTTTGGCATCATTACCCCCACTTGGCCCTTTCCTTTCACCCAATTTGGCCTCAAGCAATCCCTCGGCATTTTCTCTTAACTTCAACACCAATCTCTTTGACCTCGTGAGCAAAACCTATCATTGTTAGCGTAGTGGTCGACGTTACACCCCCAATCCATGATCCAATCTCAGAAACCTAGTAACCACATACTTGTCTCAAGGGTCCCACATTCTCTCTGCTAAACAGATACCTTCCTACTAGCTTATAAACTAAGCATGTGGTTTTCCCGGTCCCGCTTCTCCCTAGGATGAACGCTGGGGTCAGGAAGTGATCCACTACTGCGGCCTCCTCCCCAGATATGTCGACCGGGTATGCGACCCGTCCAGCTGTAGAAGCAATATTGTCCAGTACGGTGCTAGTGAGACTATAAAACTTTGCTATTGGCCGCGAATTTAGCATCCTCATGCAACAGTTCAAGTAGGACTATTTTGCCATCTTTACCTAATTGAGCCGAATCATCGAAATCCTCATCACTAATGCCATCAACCCCCATAACACCAATTTCCTCGCCATCCAAGCATACCCTCACTGGATACCTAATCTCCCGTGACCCATCCAAATCACTCCGGTTACAAGCTTCCACTCGCTCTTTCGTGTAGATTTGTTGTTCCCGATGAATCTGCACACCAATCCTATCGAGCTACTTCATCTTAATATCCTCTTACCTACATCATTCAGGGACCAAATACCCACATTTTTAAGGTTTCCAACAGCCCATACTAAACCGCGGTTACCCATCGTTAGTTCTCTACCCATAAGGCCAGTTTCACAGACATCCGAACCTTTTATAACTTGGTAACCCTCGCCAAACCTTTCATCAAAAGCGGTATCGATTTGCCATAGTATAAAATGCTGGGTTTTGTAGAAGGCTTGGAATAATGGGATTCGATAACTCAGTGAGTTGTCCCACTTTGTCCTGTGGACGATTTTTTTTCCAGCCCAGTCTCCGGAAGCGAGCTCGGAGAACTTTCGCCGAACATTCTCGAAGTTATCTAACTAATATTAGCAATTCCTAAAACAAAAAAGGCCTCTCTTCAGTGGAACAAGTACTTTGAGCGTTCTCCGTTCCCAGATCCTCCATGGCCTGTTGGGAAAGAACAATCTTCCATGGCCCAAGAGGCTCGCCTAAGAGGTATTTGAACACATTCGACTCCATGGTTAGCCCGAAAGACGAACCCTGGCCTCGCGTAGGTTCCCCCTCGGGGCCGTCGGTGGGTCCGCAATCAAAAGAAACGTTAGAATTGCAGAATTCACAAGGAACAGTCCGAATGAACTTTGCCAGCTCTAGGGCACCAGTTGCCTCAGGCTTCGACCTATGCGTCTTACATTCCTTGCAGAGTTCCATAATAAATTCAGCCCATTTTTCCCTGGCTTGTGGTTCAGAGATGAGATCTTCAAAGCATCCTTTGTGAGTTTGGGCTAGCTTTTTTATGTGCCCTTCCGCAATCAAAATCCTCAATATCCCCGGGAGAGCTCCTAATCTCACACCAAACCGCCCTAATGTCCTCCTTAAACCCGATAATTTCACCACAGAGAGGACGATTTTCGCAACTGCACTCCTAGATCTCATGTCATCTAACCTCTCAGCAAGTAATGAGAGAGCAAAGGCTCTAATCATCTCCCGTAATAACGAGGCACTGTAATCATCTTCTTCGAAGCTAGGAAATTGACTTAACAAGGTAGCGAAGTTGTTTCCGTAAACTTCAATTCTTGAGAAGAAATTTGTGAAACGACCTTCCTTCAAGAGGAGGTCAAAGATCTGGTATGGTCTGGAACTTAATGATTCGTATGCGGCTTTGGAATCCTTCGGATTGTCTGAGAATATGAAGTCAAAGAAACCTGTGCTCGAGTCCATCTCGCAGCAGAGGTATATACCTCGGTAGAATGAATCCGAGCTCAGTGGGGGTGACAAGTCTTGTTTACCAGGAGAAGAGACTTAAAGACGTGCAGTTATCAGGAACGAAGGTAGCAGTGACACAGATCTCGGGCGATCTTAGTAGTGAGTCCCGTCACACGTTGGTTCAGTTGGAGCATGCAAAACCAATACCGGTATTGCGAGGAAGGCCTTCGGTAGTCGAACCCGGGAGGTTGGAAGGGGGGGGGTTGGATCGGTGCGTCTGAAATGGGGATTGAAGGGGGGGGTTCTTTAATGTCCTAGTAAGCAAAAAACGCAG
>Ga0307510_10003356_pt1 | contig 18654 bp, 7 predicted proteins | sample 12_EM_MG_FD_207224 | JGI IMG/M metagenome (GOLD analysis project Ga0307510, IMG submission 207224) | Populus trichocarpa ectomycorrhiza microbial communities from riparian zone in the Pacific Northwest, United States - 12_EM | ecosystem: Host-associated > Plants > Roots > Unclassified | place...
GTTCAGTAGACCAGCACCATCACCACCAATGAGATCTACGATTTCCCCTCCCAGTTTCAATCGAGCTGCCCCAACGGTTCCTACCACTCCTATTCGGCGCCTCACTTGGGAGGAAATGCAGAGAAGACGAGCTCAGAATTTATATTTTAATTGCAATGATCGATTTACTGCAGGACATAAATGTCGCGAGCCTCGCATCTTAATGTTGGAAGGGTACGATGGCAGTAACACTCTGTTATGTGATAATGAAGGTGAAGACCAACCACTTCAGGAGATTGTTGAGACAATCACCGAACCAGAAATTACACTACATGCATTGACAGGATGGGCTGCACCCAAGACTATGCGCATCACTGCACGGATAGGGTCAAGCGATGTCATCGCACTAATCGACAGTGGATCAACTCACAACTTTATTAGCGAAAGATTGGCCAATGCATTACGAATACCAGTGGTGCCTACCGCATCCTTCACAGTGCGGGTTGCAAATGGCGAAAAATTAAAATGCCAGGGATGTTTTGAAGAGGTCGGAGTGGACCTGCAAGGCACCCATTTTTCATTAACTCTTTATTCTCTTCCACTTACAGGGTTGGATCTAGTGTTGGGCATCCAATGGTTAGAAATGCTAGGTTCTGTGGTTTACAACTGGAAACAGTTAACCATGGAATTTCAGTGGAAGAACCAACTCAGGCAGTTACGTGGAATGGGCGATGAAGGCATACAAATTGCATCTATCACTGAATTAACCAAAGCAATTCACCAGAACCATGCCATTTTTGCAATATGTCTACAGATCAATACTGCGGAGCCACACATCCAGACAACTCATCCTGATATGGAGGCCATTTTGCATGAGTTTGCAGATATTCTAAAGGAACCAGCAGGTCTACCACCTACCAGAGGGGTTGATCACTGCATTTCTCTCAAAGACGGCACCGAACCTATTAATGTTCGGCCTTATCGTTATGCATATTATCAAAAGGAAGAAATTGAGAAGCAAGTTCATGAAATGTTGAATTCCAGCCTTATCAAACCAAGTACCAGCCCTTTTTCATCACCTGTACTGTTGGTGAAGAAAAAAGATGGAACATGGCGTTTTTGCACAGATTACAAGGCCCTCAATGCTGCAACCGTGAAGGACCGCTTCCCTATTCCTACAGTTGATGATATGTTAGATGAGTTTTATGGTGCTTCATATTTCACTAAGCTTGATCTTCGAGCCGGATATCATCAGGTATGGGTTAATCTTGTGGATATTCCAAAAACTGCTTTCCGCACTCACAACGGACACTATGAATATTTGGTTATGCCCTTTGGGTTGTGTAATGCACCCTCAACATTTCAAGCTATCATGAATTCAATATTTCAACCTCATCTTCGAAAATTTATATTGGTTTTTTTCGATGATATATTAGTCTATAGTCCTACGTGGGACATGTATCTGATGCATGTAAGGCAGACTTTTGAAATATTACAGCAACATCAATTCTTTGTCAAGGCTAGTAAGTGTGCTTTTGGTCAACAAGAGCTGGAGTACTTAGGGCACATAATCACCAATCATGGCGTGAAGGTAGATGAAAATAAAATTACGACAATGGTGGCATGGCCACGGCCTACTAATATTTCAGAGCTTCGTGGGTTTTTAGGGTTGACAGGATATTACAGGAAGTTTGTCAAAAATTATAGCATTGTGGCGCGGGCTCTCAACAATCTGTTTAAAAAGAGCCAATTTGGTGGAATGAGGACGCTGAAACTGCCTTCATCGCGCTCAAACAGGCAATGACAACGACACCAACATTAGCAATGCCCAATTTCAAGGATGTCTTCACTTTAGAAACCGATGCCTCAGGTGATGGTATTGGCGCCATATTAACCCAGCAAGGCAAACCAATTGCATTTATGAGTAAAGCACTCGGAGTGGCAAAGAAGTCTTGGTCTACTTATGCTAAAGAGATGCTGGCCATTCTTGAGGCTATACGATTGTGGCGTCCATATCTGTTAGACCGAAAGTTCTATATTCAGACGGATCAATGCAGTCTAAATTTTTTGCTAGAGCAACGTATCACCACACCAGAACAGCAAAAATGGGTAGCCAAACTCTTGGGCTATGACTATGAGATCATATACCGGCCTGGACGCGAAAATGCTGCAGCCGATGCTCTCTCTCGTAAACAAGGTAGTCCTGTTCTTCATCATCTTTTGGTTTCTCAGGTTACTTTGTGGGAAGAAATTAAACAGGCGGCAAAGACATATTTATATATACAGTCCATGAGTCAGATAGCCGCGGATCAGTTACACAGCCACTTTGTGTGGCAAAATGGTTTGCTTCGTTACAAGGAACGGGTCATCATTCCTGCAGACCCTACTCTACGTGCAAAGCTACTGCACGAAATGCATGATACCAAAGTTGGTGGCCACTCTGATGTGCTGCGCACATACAAGAAACTGGGGCAACAATTCTATTGGCCAGGAATGCATAAGTCGGTCCAAGAATATATCAAGAATTGTGTGGTATGCCAGAAAACCAAATCAGATACATTGGCACCCGCAGGTCTCCTCCAACCATTGCCCATCCCTTGTCAGGTGTGGGAGGACATTACACTTGATTTCATCGAGCGTTTACCCGCTTCTTAGGGCCAAGATACCATCATGGTTGTCGTCGATAGGCTCAACAAATTAGCTCATTTCCTGCCCTTAAAACATCATTTTACAGCTAAAAGTGTTGCAGAGAAATTTGTGGCAGGTGTTATTAAGCTACATGGCATGCCAAGGTCTATAGTTAGCGATCAGGATCTAGTTTTTGTGAGCCATTTCTGGCAGGAGTTCTTCAAGATGTCAGGTACAAAATTGCAGCTCAGCTTCGTGTATCACCCGCAAACGGATGGCCAAACCGAGGTTGTCAATCGCTGCGTTGAACAGTATTTGCGATGTTTTGTTCACCAATGGCCAACAAAATGGAGCCTCTACTTACCATGGGCAGAATATTGGTATAATACAACATACCACATCTCAACCGGAATGACTCCTTTTCAAGCACTATATGGCCGACTTCCACCAACTATTCCATCATACAATGAAGGTCTATCGCCGGTGCATGAAGTGGATCAGCAGTTGCAAGACCGAGATGAGTTACTTCAGCAGCTCAAAATCAACTTGGCACGCTCGATTAATAGGATGAAACACATCGCAGATAAAAAGAGAAGAGATGTCTCATTTGATGTTGGTGATTTAGTCCTTCTAAAACTCCATCCATATCGACAGCATACGGTTTTTAAGCGGGCATACCAGAAACTTGCTAGTCGCTTCTATGGACCCTATGAAATTCCGGAGAAAATTGGACCCGTCGCTTACAAACTCCGTTTACCAGCAGAGTCACGCATTCATCCAATATTCCATGTCTCTCTGCTTAAATAGTACAACACCAACTCAGAGGTTAACAACCACAGCACAGAGATACCGTCCTTCAATGATGATGGGAAAGTTCTGCTAATACCACAAGCTGTTATTGATCATCGCTGGATAAAACAAGGCGCCCAAATTGTCGAAGAAAGTTTAGTTCACTGAAAATATTTACCCGTCGAGGAGGCCACATGGGTATCTACCAAACAGCTACTGGAACTGTTTCCAGATGTCAACCTTGGGGACTAGGTTGCACGTGATGGGGGAGGTATTGATAAACCACGCAGATCAACCAGAGCCATTAGGCCAAATTCCAAGTATGTATGATGAAGTGAACGTAATTGCATGTGGCATGCGGGAAGATATCAAACGTGAAATAATAGTTGCATGTGCCATGCAACAATAGTTGAACGTGAACAGTGTTAACATGGACATGCAGATATATAGAAGAGATAAAGAGTGTGTTGAGGAGGAGCGGTTTCAATACAAGACTGGGTCTTGTATAGTTGCGATTTATCAGTTGCTTTTATTTTAATTTGTTAAAGTTGTTGCAATTAATATTCAGTACGTGTTATTTTCAGTTTGTACGTAGGTAAACTCACATCATGAATTACCAATTTTTTCTTAATTTTAGAGTTATCTGTACTGGCTTTGCTTATTTAGAGCAGCCAAGAATTATGAAGAGTCGGCAAAATTTGATATTAAAATAATTGTGGTTCTTTCTCATAGAAACAAACAGTTCTCAGCACTTGTTAAATATTTGTTGAACTTATCAGGGAGAGGAGCGTGTGTGGCTTGTCTAGTGTATATAGGACAGAAGGTATGTGAGAAGAGGAAGGGCAGTCATATCTTAGCTTTGAGAGGAAAGGCTGTCTTGTTCAGGTTTGAAAGCAAACAACGAAGAAGAAAGCAAGGGGAAGTGGAGACGCGACAAGCCCAGGCTGAAACGGCAGCCAAGGCCAAGGCGCCGGGTCACCTGAATTCCATGTTAATTCGCCCAAGTAGCTTCTCAAAATGACGTGGCTCGCTACTCCCTCTGTGTTTTTGAACGTGCCTCTGAATCAACGACGTTTCCGTCTTGATTGTTTTCCTAACATTTTGGAATTGAACGGCGGCGTCTCCTTTCTTTGTTTCCCTGGTTTGGTCCTCCCATTTTCCTCTCCATCATTTTTCATTCTTTGTTTAAGTGCGCTTTTAAAATTATAAAGAGAAAGAACCATGGACGGGTGTATTGGAAAATAGGGTTAGGAATGAAGGGTGTAGATTTTGTACAAGGAGATTGCCAGGTAGCTTGTCAGAAGTTCCACGATCAGTCTCTGTGTCAGCAGCAATAGTGCTTTGGTGCATCGTAACCTTGCAGGAGAAGCTTCTTGCAACATTGCATCGCTCGTGGCCCTTAAGGAAAAAGAATTGGAAGTTTGTGATGATCCATCCAAGTATGAATAAGCAGGGCAGGGCACGCATCGGTTGCTGTTTGCTTGTTCACTAACTGTCGTGTGTCCTCGACGTTTCACTGCCATTCACATGCAATATGTTCACCATTGGGATTTTGAAGATATACAATTTTCCTTCTACTGATGAGCGATGACGAAGTAGAGTTACAGAAATGAATCAATACTATTGCACTTAGCCAAGGATTAGCAATGGCCGCATCTTCTTTGGTCAGATGTTAGTATTTGCTTCTGAAATTTGAGCAAATAACAGAAAAATGTATTTATTAATTCCGAATTGCCTTAAAAAATGCGTTGGGAAAAGTCTCACTGGGATATATTGCCAGATACCAACTGTTTAAATTACAAAGTATTTGCATATCGGTTGAGAGCATCGAATTCCAAGTTTATACATGCAGAAAGAATAACAGTGAAAGAGGGAGACCGACATCAGCAGATCAGTACTGCAGGCAACCATCACAACCTATCCTCTACTTTCGAAGTAAATGAAGGCCACGTTTATTTGCTCCCCCAAGACGGGAATTTAGCTCATCCACATCATCCTGGACGTGATCCAGAGCGCCGACTTGCCTGCAATTATCACAGAACGATCACAATTACAGACGGAGTATTTCTATCTCAAACAACATGATTTCTTAAACAAAGCATTTTGACTTCGTTTTTTACAATCAGGAACCACTACTCGGATATTCACAATGAGAGAGCGATGAAAGAGAATACCAAACATTTGCACCAAATTAATCAACAAATGCTGCTGTGTATCATATAAAAAAAGTCACCTGTCAAATTCAGCCCCCATGTCAACAGCCATATTCTTCAACTCTCCTATAACATTACTCAAATCAGACAGTGCATCATCTTGCTTTGACTTCTCAAACTGTTCCAGAACAATCCCAAACAGTAAAAGATGGGTACATTGAAGAAGCATAAACTCATGGCAGACTTGTACATTGATAGAATTGAAACCCAAAATGATTAAATTGACTGTCTGTGATAATGGAGGACAGGTAAACTCAAATAGCTATACAATGAGAAACCAAAAACCAGAATGAACAAATTACTTGGTGGCTGGAGTCGTACAAGACTACAAGTCTGTCCTTATGATCTAATTTTTTATCTACTCCTTCAGGAGAGAGGGAAAAGTATGGACACGCTTACCAATATATACAAATCCTAACCCTAAGTGGAAACACTAAATTGATCTAGAATGGAAGAAATAGTGCGGTGAATCTCATGTTTGAAAGAATTGGACAAAGGTCTCTGTCTCCTCCACCAGATGGAAAGAAGGAAACAAGAAAGAACATGTATACAAAGTTCACAGTACCAAGAAAGCTTCATCCATTATCATTTTTTATTTTTTTTGTTGAAATTTTCTGTCCTGTGGCCACAACAGTGTACCTTTTTATTTGCTATGAATCATGAGCACATCACAAAATAAAAACAAACCTCAACTTTCTGAAATGCGTTGGCTGTCTCCGGAAGGGGTGTTTTCGTGCTTGACCGTTCCTTGGGTGCAAGATTCAAACCCAATTTCTCCCTCTGCTCCAAGTGGTTACCCCTCCTTCGAGGTGAAGCATCTGCAAAGTATCAAACCACAGATAAAGTATCATGTTATGCTCTACATGTAAAAGGGCATCCCCTCTCCAGCACTGTTCTTCCTCGGGGGCTTTTTCATCTTTACATTAGCTTTTACGTAGCAAATAAAAAATGAATAGTTTAAAGTAAAGAAAAAACAGAAATGAACACATGTCAAATAGAAAGAAAAATAAGGTGGAACCACCCAACCATTTTCAGCATATGAACGATGATAGGTGGTAATTCATAAACTAATATAATATAATTTTTGATGAGAAAAATTGACAAATAAGTGAATCACAACCCATAGGGAAAGAAACTAACCTCTTGTGATAACAGGGCCTCTAATTGCACGATTCTTCTTCGGCTTCCAAGTTTTAGAGAACATGCCCCCAAGACTTCCCAAAAGCTTCTCACCCTGAAAACAGAAACAACAATGAAAATGTCCCTTTTACTCAATAACATCAACAGGAGAACACTATAAATTAGAAATGAAAATCAAGAAGAAAAATTAGGTGATCACAAAGGCACAAGAACTAATATTCTAGGCCTAAAGTCTTAGCACATTTCAACAATGATTTTTTCCTGTGCAGCTGTGATTGAGTGGTGGCAGGGGGTATGGTCCAAGAGTTTGAGCCGAGTGGATAAGAGGCAATAGCGGATGATGGTTTTCACCTGTTAGATTTCTTCAAAATACTCCTTTTACTCCCCGTAACTAAACTCACAAAGCTCAATCTAAAGAAAGAACTGCTGTGAACTTTGAAAGGAATAATTGAAATCTTAAAACACAGAGCAATAGACCTTAGCAGCTTGATTAATCGATAAAGACCCAAGCAGAACGTAAATGATGATCATATTATAGCAAACTCATCAAACAGGATGTTGCTTCCAAAATAATCCAACTAAACATGCAATAGAAAAATTTTGAGCATCATTTCATGGATTAATGTTAACAACAGCTATATGCAAGCCCATTTCATTAGGTGAGAAAATCTAAGCAGGATACATTAAAGTCATCAACCATAAAGTCAGATTTTAAACGAAGCCATACCCGACTAAGATCATGATCTATCTCAACCGCAACACTGTGGGTCTTGGTGATTTGCTCACCCTGTTGATGCAAGGTGATCAAAGTTGTCGTTGCACCCTCTCTCATTTCTTCAGCAATCTTCAAGCAGCCATTTACTGCTTTTGTAGTCTCCTCAGCCTTGTAAACAGCATAATTCTCCAATTCTTGAACTGGTTGATTCTCTAGTCCTCCCAAGTCAAGGAAATCATTTTTGTACTTATGTCTTGTGGATAAAGCAAGGGAATATGTAGATGAAGAAGACAACCCTCTTTCTTCATCATTGTCGAAAGGATTGGTGCGGAAATTGGGTGAAGTTAGATTGGGTTCAGAAGAAGTTTTCCTTGGTGGTTTAAGGGATTTCTTGGTGCCCACCGCATTCTCAGATTCAAAATGGTTTGACCGAGAAGGAGCAGGACATTCAGGGTCAGCCTTGTTATGCTCAGAAATCTTCAAGGGAGATTTCTTTGAACCAAACATTCTGTGAATGAGTGTAATGAAGAGTTTAATAAGGCAGATGGTAAGAAATCAATTAAGATTCCTGCATAAAATGAAGAAACAAAGTACATGTGAGATTGTGATAGCCGTAATATTACGGCATACTATAAACGGATTCCTGAAACTCCAGCACAGTTAAATTTCAGCACATGAAATTTTGAGTTCTAAGGGGTTTTGTAAGAGAAAGAAAAAGACATTAGTTGAAAATAATAAAGACAGTAAGAGCATAAACCAGCAGAGTAAATAGGTTTGCATAGAACAAAAAAACCATTGGAGATTAAACGCTATCACAATTTATGCAGGTAATAGAACCAGAGCGAATGAATGTTCGAACAGTAAATAAAATAATTTGTTTTCTCCTCCTCATTAATAAAGATTTATTCTCTGTTTAACATTCATTAAGAACCAAAATAACTTGAGTTTTCCGAGCCAGCACCAAGCATCCATGCAGAAACAAAAGAAAATTAAACACACAGAACGAAATCAACGAAACAAAAAGGGTATAACAAAGAAAAAGAAAAGAATTGACGGATGATGACAAATCAAGAAGTGCAAGAAAAAACATTAAACACATAAATTAAAAACAGTCAGCAAGAAGAAAAGAGAAGATGAGAGAATCTGCAGGATAAATAAATAAGATTTTACCGTATTATCGATAGAAAGATTAATGCAGGAGAAGGTAGCAGGACGATGGAAATCCAAAGCATCTCTTCTTGTTTTTATAAAGAGAGCAATTTCAACGCGGGGGAACAGCAAAGTAAGAGAAGGTGAACTGCAGAAGAAGAAACGGTCTGGTCTACTATGGGACACGGTCTTATTTTAGTTTTTATTATTATTATTATTATTATTATTATCATTATTATTAAAAAAAACTGTAGATTTTTTTACTTTTTTTAATTTTTGAGAAATTATAGTTTATAGGCAACTTAATTTTTAAATTTAAAGAAAAGAATAAATTATCATTGTATATAATATAACACAAAAACTTATACACTATAAATACTTTTTTTTAAAATCTCAATAAACATAGCTTTTAAAGTCAAATCAAAATCTAACCTAGTTTTTTAATTCATTTGTTTAATTACTTTTTGCAAGTGAAAAACAATTAGCCATGCCTTTTGAAAACGGTAAAATAAACTCTAAATTGAAGCTTATAGGTTAATCTACAAAGAACCCTAATTTATAAATCTTTGTTAAAAACTTGTTGGGTAAGACAACATTAAGTTTTTCCTTAACAAAACAATAAAATCTTTTGTTGCATGAGACATTTATGCGAGCTATATATAAAAATGATAAAAAAAAAATTATCATCTAGTTTTATGAAAACTAGAAATCTTATCTAGTTTTTTAAGAGATTTTTGAATAATTAGCTAATTTTGATAAAGAGAAAGTGAAAATCATTCTAAAACATTATATCCAATGGGGTGTTTGTTTGATGGAAAATGGTTTTCTAGAAATCACTTTCCAAACTTTCCTGTATTTATTTGTCATTAGAAAAATTAGTCAACGGAAAACACTTTTCAGTCAAAAGAAAATTTAGCTTGGTTTCCAGGAAAGTGTTTTTCTTTTATTTTGAAGTGGAAAACATTTTCCGAAAGTTGTGAAAAAATTAGAAAAGTCATATTATTTGCTGATTATATTAAATTTGATCCTCAAACTTTTGATTGTTATATATTTTTTTTTTGAATATTTGTTTTTTCAATTTCATCCACTAGAATTTAATTTTTATATTAACTTTGGTCCTCATTTTTATAATTGTTATTTGCTTTTCCTTTATTATTTTTAAATTGAAATTTTTTACCAAACGAATTTCGTCCTCATTCTTTTGATTGTTACTTATTTTATTTGAAATAACTTATGAAATGGTAATTATTATTATTTTAATTTCTTCATCTTTTAATTTTTTTATTTGTTAGATTTGATCTCTATTATTTTGATTATTATTTATTTTATTTGAAATAATTTATGAAATTATATTTTTTTTTCAATTTCAATGTCATTCTTATTCAACTTTTTAATTTGTAAGATTTGTTCCTCATTATTTTAATAAACTTGAAAAAAATAAAACATTAATAAGTTATTTTCCAGCTCATTTTAATTTGTAAAATTTGTTCCTCATTATTTTAATAAACTTGAAAAAAATAAAACATTAATAAGTTATTTTCCAGCTCATTTTCCATGACATAACCAAATTGATATGCGTCATGGAGATTATAATCCATCTTGTAAAGCTACAAGAAAATTCAGATGATCCAATAACAAGAGCGAGAGCGAAACAACTGCAAACGACCTTGACGAGTCAAATTGGAATGATTGAAACTGCTTCGGAGTTAAAAGCTAGCAATCTGTTCGGAATTGGTTCAAAGGTTCTTATTTGCCTACAATTGAAACTTGGACATAGGAAAAGCCCTTAATGGTTCTTTTGATGTTGAGCTACTTGAGTTTGGATTGATAATGCAAATAAGTGAAGAAATTGATGTTGTTTACGGTCAGAATAGTAGATGAATTTGAACCCGATTTTGAAGTCATCCATTGCATATGAAGACAAGACTAATATAGGTGGATTTCAAGTTCAGAACGTGATCTTTCTAGATTGTCCAACCATGATTGCATTGGACTTTTTTGCAAGAAGTTATAGTCGTTTTAAATTTGGTTTGTTTATGTTTCAATTAAGGTCAGAAAACGTGTACTAGTTAAATTCATCTAGTTACTTTGTCAAAGTCTAATTTTTGAACTTGACTTCTGTCATGTTGAATTTTCCTAACTATAAAGGGATGTTCCAATTATAAATATAGTATCAGAATATGTAATAAATACTTTGGGCCAAGATTTAAAACTTAATTCAGAGAATTAAGAATTGTTCTTTCAAATTGATTTTGTAAAGAACCCTACCTGACTTATCACTCTTCAATCACAAAGAGTGTGGCGTCAAAATCCTAGATTGATCTTTGTGGCGTCCAGATCGACTTATCAAAGTATCATTCTAGTCTATCCTCCATCTTATTTACCTTAAAATTACTATAATTCAGCCTAAACACCAAAAGAAAGACAACACAACCAGACTCGTTCTTCATCCATTTTTGTTAGATTCATTGTTGTCGATTTTCAAATCATTCATGGCATATCACAAACACTAGAAAGTGTTTTCCAACTTATTTTGCATTACACTACCAAACATCGGAAAATAATTCACTTTCTTGGAATTCACTTTTCAAAAAGAAACTACTTTCCAGCAAACAAACGGGGTCTAAGTAAGTTGCTTTGTGCTTTTTTTTAATGAAACAAATATACTTATAGTGCTTCCATGCTAAAAATATACTTAAACTAAATGCTTATATTTATTATTGGAGATAAAATGTTTCTAATACCTAAGACAATGATTCGGGATCCATGCCTAACAACAGGGCTCATTCTCACTTTTAGGATATGAGTGTGAGATTCAGAAGAGTGGTAATTGGTAAATTGGGCTTGGCTAATTTTCTTTTAATTATTAAAGCTGTATTTTAAGGAACAAAATTTCATTTACATATTTTTAAAAGAAAAAAGGTTATGTTTTGGGAAAATTACCCTCAGCATCCTATAATTTTATCGAAATCGCACTTGCCTATCGAGTTTTAAAAAATTATAGTTTACATCCTAGGTTAATAAAAAAAAATTGAATCTGACAAAATGATCAAGTTACCCTCATATATATTAAATTGAAAAATCAATTATACAACACATTTGATCTTCTCTCTCTTCAATTGACAATTTCTCTCCTTTCCACACATCATTTTATATTTCCTTTTAAACAAAAATCAAACATAAAATTAAGAGAAATAGATAAGATAGTGTCATTCATCACCATCTGATGAGATTATCTTAGTTGGATGTTGTTTTATTAACAAATTTGGATCAAGCGAGAATAACAAGGGTTTTTCATATGGGTATGCTTTAGGGTTATTAATAGAGCCATTAGGGTGTCTGCAAATATTGATTTGTTTTTTCAATGTTTGTTTCTTGATTAGTTGCCTGCAAATTTTCAATTTCAAAAGAAATGAAGGAAAAAGATAAGGGAGTGTTTAGGAGTGTTTAGGAGTGTTAGAGAGGTTGTTTTTCAAAGTGTTTTTCGCTTAGAAATGCATTAAAATAATATTTTTTATTTTTATTAAAATTTATATTTGACATCAGCACATCAAAATTATTCAAAAACACTAAATTCCAAACGAGGTCTGAGTCAACATGGTGAAGCCATTGGGGTGTCTACAACTATGGATTTGATTTTTTTTTAATGTTTGTTTATTATTTGGTTATTTGTAACTTATCAATTTTAAGAGAAATGAAGGAAGAGGCTAAGTCAAAATACAACTATGGATTTGAATTTTATTTAATGTTTGTTTCTTGATTGGTTGTTTGCGGCTTTTCAATTTCTCAACTTTATTTCCAAGTAAACACATAAAACAATGGCACCCACCAAATCTAGTTACAATTCTATGTTTTTTTTGTTTGTTTCTTAATTGTTTATTGTTATATATTATGTCACTATCTGGATTTTGACAATGAGAAAATGATGAAGGTGCTGGTTAGGTTTTTTTTTAATTTGATAGCAAAGTTATAATATTTAATATAAGGGCATTTTTTCATTAAATGAAATATAATGATAATCTTGTAAATAAAAAAAAATTGACTTTTTTTACCAGGATGTTAAGTGTTAACGCACATATAAAGTTCAGAATGTAAACTGTAATTTTTCAAAACTTAGTAAGTAAATATAATTTCAACCAAAATATACAAAATTAGAAGTAATTTTCTCTTATGCTTATTGTTTTTTTGGTATCAAAGCTCAACTTCTTGAGGACATGACCTTTTTAAGGATTATACCATACACGAGTTTATTATTTAGTGAAAACATGATTTTTATTTACATATTTTTCTTAGAATACAAAGTTATTACTTTTAGATGACAAAACTCAACTTCCCATGAACAAAATCCTTTTATGGATTATATCATCCACGGGTTGGTTCTTTGATAAAAAAAAAATTATTTTTACAATATTTTTTGGTGAAAAAACCAGATTATTGTTTATTATTCTTAACAAAAACTAAATATTTAATAGACACAACTCTTTTCAGGATTATACCATCCACGGGTTGATTTGATGGAGAAAAAAGTTATGCACACATCTTTTAGATAACAAAATCATACCCGATAAAATTCGACATCTTATAATGAAAAAGTTCATATAAGCACAAGTTATGCAATAATTCCATAAGTGTCCATAGATAAGCAATTACAAATTAAAAATATTTTGATTCAACCAATCAATATGACTTTCAACGCCCAAAATCAAACATATATCATAAATTACTCAACAATATAAATAATGGCCAACGATCATTACTCATTCGCAGATCAAAATCCATCACTATGTTGAAAATAATTCTAACAATAAGTAAATCACACATTGGGTTCAAAATTGACCTTTACGAATCGCTAGGGTCAACTAAAACTGGACCAAGATGGCTAGAATGAAATGAGGCAATATTGGCATGTGAACTATCCAGATAGGTATGCTTCTATGAGGTAAGGCAATGCATGGATATGTGGGATCACTACTCCTCTTCCTTTTCTTCCTCTTAACATTGATGGTGTAGATTATCTTTATCAAAGATAAGAGATCGACGGTCGAAAAGATGGTCATTATGTTGTAGATTTTCTAGGTTGTCTTTCTTTTATGTTGTTATTGCTACTATTGCTTCTATTGTTAGTTCAATGGATATTAATGTATAAGAGAAAGGTAGTAGGTTGCTAGCGCTAGAAAGAGGTTGTCCCTTGATCACTGTTTGATTTTCCTTTTTTATAATCTTTATGTCTAAAATGGCCACTGGATTAACTTTAACTCTTCCACAATAATCCATTATTGGTAGAGATGAAGACACTGCTGCATTATTGCCCACTTTCTTCTTAAGGAAAGACACATGAAAAACAAGATGCATAAGAGATCTTTTTAGCAACTGTAATCTATAGGCTAATAGTCCAATCCTGTGTATAATTTTGTATAGACCATAAAACCTAGAATTCAACTTAATAGTCTTTCTCAATGCAACACTAGTATGCTTGTAAGGTTGAATTTTGAGCTACACCAAATCCACTACCCTAAATTCTCATTTAGTTCTTTCTTTGTCTTCAATATATTTTATTATATCACCTCTAGTTGTCTTTGCAACCATTGATCCATCTTATTCCTTCTTTGAACTACCCATTTAACTGCAACCATTATTGTATTTTTTTTTTTATCAAATTCTCTTCTTGGTGAAGGGTATCCATATAAAGCTTGAAATGGACTCATTTTTATAATAGAATAGAAGTTGAAATTGTACCACCATTAAGCCAGAGATAACCAATGATGTCATTATTTGGATTGTACATAATCATACATTTTAAATAGTTTTTTATACACTGATCAACCCTTGTTGTTTGGCTATTAGACTATAGATGGCAAGATAAACTCATTAGTAGGTCCACCCTAACATTTTAAACAACTCCCTCCAGAATAAGCTAATAAAAACCTTATTCCTATTTATGATAATAATTGTTGGCAATCCATGAAATTTATAGAAATGATCTAGGAATATCTGAGTTACTTCTTAGACTATAAATGGGTGTGCTGGTGTAATGAAGTGTCCATACTTGGTGAATCTATCAATGATCACCAAGATTGCATCCTATTGATTTTGGCAATCTTTCTATGAAATCTATAGTTATGTATATCCATGTTCCTTCTATTATTGGTAAAGGTTGAATTAATCTAGGATAGGTTATTCTCTCCATCTTGGCATGCTTGTAAGAATTAATCTATGATAAGTATCACACACTTCCAATAACCTTTTAACTAGTGTTTTTATTTAAGCATTGACTTAAGCCTCTTGTAAGAATTATGTATTCTTGCATAATCCTGAATGTATGAATCATATACAAGACTAACCAACCATTCTCTTAAATTCCCTCCCTTGCTAATGACTATAATATTCTTATATCTCAAAATTCCTTTTGTAAAAGTATAATCTAGATAACAACTTGTATTTAGCATTTTTTAGCAATAATCTCTTGTAATTGAGGATCATTCATATAAGTTTTACCTACCTTTTTTATACTATGATGATACCACTATAGAAATAGTTATAAAGCTTTTAGAGTCCTTTTTATTTACTTTACCTTTAGCTGTTAAACTTTTTTCATTTCTTGTTCTTCTAAATAAAGCATCTATTACCACATTTTCCTTGTCTTTTTTATACTAAATTTGATAATTTAGCACGAACAATTTAGTTAAACCTTTTTTTTATATAGGAGTATGAACCTTTTATTCTAAAAAATATTTTAAACTCTTATGATTAGTTTTGGTGATGACAATCATTGATGCTTTGGACTCAATGCCTTATTAAAGAATACAAATGGCCTTTCATTATGGCTCAAGTTGCACTTAATTCTATTCAAATCAGTCTCAAACATAAAAATTATGTTGAAATTTGATAATGTTAATACCAGAACTTTATATGATGCTTCTTTTAGCTTTTCAAAAGCCTCTTGATCCCTATCACTCTAACTAAAATTTTATTTCCTTAATTGAAGTCAAGGGCTTGTTAATGATCCCAAATCCCTTGATTAATTTTTTATAATAGCCTATCAATCCTAGTAAGCCTTTAAACTCTTTAACTGAATATGGAATGGGTCATTTATTCACAACTTTTATCTTTCTTGGATTGTTAGCTACACATTTTGATGAAATTATATGCCTCAAATACCCAACCTATTGCTCATTAAAAGAACATTTTTATTGTTTTGCAAACAGTTGATTATCCTTCAATATTTTTAATACTACCATTAAATAATTTATATGTAGATTTAAAGTATAACTATATATCAGAATATCATTAAAGAATACCAATATAAACATTTTAAAAAATATGGTTTGAAATGTGGTTAGCGCACCACTTAAGCCAAAGGGCATTTACCTTAAACTCATAGTGCCTATAATGAGTTTTAAAAGTTATTTTCTCTATATTCTATTTATACATTATAACCTAGTGATATCTAAACCTTATATCTAACTTTGAAAAAGTATTAAGAGCCATGTAATTCATCCACCAAGTCATTAATTAGTGGAATGAGAAATTTATTCTTGACAATCAAGTTATTAAGTTGTCTATAATCAACACAAAACCTTCAGGTTTTATCCATCTTTTTAACCAATAACATAAGAGAAGCAAATAGGTTGTAACTATGTTAAATAATCTCATTCTATAATATTTTTTCATCAACTTTTCTATATCTTCCTTGTGCATAAAGAAGCTTTTGTAAGGTCTAATATTGACTAACTTAACTCCAAGTATTAGAGGAATCCTGAGATCATGTTTCTTGTAGGTGAAAGGGTTTTGGTTTTGTAAATACTTCCTTATATTCTTATAACAAAGCTTTCACTTCTGAGTTCTATACAATATGTTTTAGTTCTTCAAATGCCTCTATGAAAAAGAATTATCCAATAAAACCATATACTTCTTGTTTCAAGCTCTTGTGTGCTTTTGATTCTATAATTGTTTGCAGTTTTACTTCTTTCATAAATCTTTTTTAATTTAATCATTCTTCCACCCTTTTTGAATCCCAACTTTGTTTTAATAAAGTCAAAACATGATTGGTGAGTAAATCCTTAACCAATCAACTCCTAATACCATATCATATCTATCAAAGAACCAATTAAACCCAAAAGCTTAAGCTATTAAGTGAGGTCTCAAGATATGATTTATATTATTCTCTAACACATTCCCTCAAGTAAAAATCTTTTGGGCTTAAAACTTACACAGGCCCACATTATACCTTGTGCTTAATTTTTATCAAATAAATAGGGATGATGAGATTCGAACTCGTGACCGTTTTGTCATCAAGGCTCTGATACCATAAGAATATTTGAAACTGTCATACATTCTGGTGATGAGTGTTCTTGTATTTATATACATTTGTTGTTTGTATAATGTATTACAAGAGAATAATTGTCTACAAGAGAAAAGAAAGGGATTAACTACATAAGCGGGATTAGCTAAATGAGCTCCTATGATTATGGATCAACAAAATGCATATATGGAAAGTCCTAGATTAAAGTTGATGATCTTCAACAACCTTACCTAACAGTTTAAGCTTTTAGGTTAAAATGGTTCTATGACATGGTATCAGAGCTACAACCGTGAGTTAAATAATGAATGCATAAAGCATAGAGGGGGAACTCCAATATGCCAGATACTTATGTTTTGTCTAGTTTTGAAACCTAAACAACTAAAAACAAGATCTTTCATTAATTGAAGCTGAAAAGGTATTGTTAAATGACAAGAAGCAAGAGATCTTTCAACTGAAATGCAAACTCTATAGTATACAAAGAATTTGTCACATGGACAAACATCACAAACCTAGACTATAATGAACTACGCATTCAGAAGTTGACAAAAGGGGAACAGTATCAAAGTTTGTTGTCAACAAAATGGCAATGATTAAACTTACATATAAGAAGGAGAAAAGATTGTCAATTTCATACAAGCAAAAACGATCAAAACCCAAATAAAAAATGTAACAAAAGCAAGAAATAACTCATCCTTAAAACCCAGAATCAGATATACATTAAAACAAAGGGCAGTTCTTTCATTAATTCACAAAAATCAACCTTTTCCACTGTCAAGACTCCCCTCTCTCCACACCATTAACAATCAAATCACCTCTGCTATTTTTTTGGGACCAAAACCTAGCTATCACAACTAGCTACCTCTCTCACTCACCTTTGCAGCCTACCTACTCTTGGCAGCCACCAAGATCGAATACCATTTATCACTACAAGCTCCATTTTTATCTTGTCCTTTCCAGTCGAGACACTTCATCTCCTCAACCCAAATAGAACATCTTTATAACCCATCATAGAATTATGAATCTCACCACCTTATTTATTTGATAAAAATTAAGCACAAGGTAATGTGAGCATGTACACGTTTCAAGTCTAAAGGGCTTTCACTTGAAGGGATGTGTTAGAGAATAATATAAATCATATCTTAGGACCTCACGTAACAGCTTAAGTTATTGGGTTGAGATAGTTCTTTGACATGGTATCAGAGCCTTAATGATCAAGCGGTCACGAGTTCAAATCTCATCATCCTCATTTATATGATAATAATTAAACACAAGGTAGTGTGGGCCCGTGCAAGTTTCAAGCCCAAATGATTTTCACTTGAGGGGTGTGTTAGAAAATAATATAAATCACATCTTGGTATCAGAGCCTCAATTAGATTAACATCTCACGATTCTTAATGGCCTTCAATTCTTCTGATTCCTCTCTCATCCTTCTTCCCTTCAACACCATGATTCATATGGTTACAATCAAACTCTCCTCCTTCAACTATCTCTTATGGAAGAGTAAACTTTTTCCCTTTCTTGAAAGTCAAGGTCTGTTGGGTCATGTGGATGGCACCCTTGTGTCACCACCCCATTCGACCCCCCTACCTCCCAGACACCAAGCAACAATCATTTGGCATGAAAAGCAACTGACCAACACCTCATCAATCTCCTTCTCTCCTCCCTCATAAAGGAGTCAATGGTTGAAGTTATCAGCCTCTCCACATCTTGTGAGGTATAGACCGTCGTGGAAAACACCT